>WBZR01000740.1_pt1 | contig 47835 bp, 50 predicted proteins | sample 5204231 | NCBI WGS metagenome assembly WBZR01 (sample SAMN12412403, study PRJNA552823) | activated sludge metagenome | isolation source: activated sludge from anammox sidestream of wastewater treatment plant... | place: USA: Virginia | collected 2017-08 | reverse complement strand
AGATTTAAAAGACCTGTTCTTACCTTTGGGAAAGCAGATCTCAGGTTTGGGATAACTCCAATGTTGCCAGGAGGAAGATGTACTTCCATTTTCTTTTATCTATCCAGTAAGTAAAGTTTCTGTGGAATGGCATACTCCAAATTTACGGAGAAAGGATGATACGCTGTAAGTGACTGGATCCTCTTTACTAGTACTTAGGAAATTCGTCTGATCTTAATAGCCTTTGTTTTCTTTTTCCCTTGATGGAAAAAGAAACAAAAAGATCAGGGAAAAACGATTTATAAATCAGGGCAGTTGCTGGATTTTTCAATTCCGGATTTGATGCAATAACGGAAATTAAATTTTCCGGATGATTTAGGAGAAGTATGACATTCAGCTTTTCCCGACTTTTGCCTTATGCAATTACCTACCGCGGGATTATTAGTGATCGAAAACAAAAAACTGTTGCTTGCTTTCAGCAAAAACAAACAATGTTTTTATTTACCCGGAGGGAAAAAGGATAAAAATGAAACGGCTCCACAGGCTCTCTGCCGTGAAATAGCAGAAGAGCTGAACGTGAAATTGAACGAAGAAGACCTGGAATATTACACCCACATCAAGGCTCCTGCCTATGGAGAAAGTAATGGCACCATCATGGAACAGGATTGTTTTTTTGCGAAGAAGAAGATCAGCCCCGAAGCCTGTGCCGAGGTCGGGGAATTGAAATATTTTACACTGGACGAATATTTAAAAGAAAAAAATCAGGCGCCGGGTGCTGTGATGATACTGGAGCAATTGAAGAAGGATGGGTGGGTTGAGTGAATAGATAGATGGTTTTATTTTTTTATGGCTGGATGGCTTTATGGTTTTATTGTTGGATGGTTTGATGGTTTTAAGGTTGAATAATTATGATACGGATCGGGCTTATATCTGATACACATGGATATCTTGATGAAAATATTTTCAAACACTTTGAAAAGTGCGATGAGCTATGGCATGCAGGTGATTTTGGAGAAGGAGTGGCTGAAGCCATCAGCGCTGCCATTGCAAACCGCGGTATAAAATTCCGTGGGGTTTACGGAAACATTGACGGCCGGGAAACACGTTCTGAATTCCCCGAGCAACTCGTTTTTAATTGCGAAGAAGTAAAAGTGATGATACGGCATATCGGCGGATCTCCACCCCGATATAATCCGGAAACAAAAAAAGAATTACGGATCCATCAGCCACAGCTTTTCATCTGTGGCCATTCACACATTTTAAAAATCATGTATGATGAAAAGATCCGTTGCCTGTACATGAATCCGGGAGCTGCAGGTAAACAAGGCTGGCATAAAATGAGAACTGCGGTTCGTTTTGCAATAAATAATAAAGTAATCAAAGATTGTGAAGTGATCAGTTTGGGAATGAAGGGTGCATAATAAAATTATTTTAACCTGATCCCAATACCATTAGCCCGGGCATCCATAAAATCAAAATGAAGTGGTATCCCGGAAAAAATTTAATACCAACCTCTTCCCGCTCCCGCCTGGCGGAATGGCCAGGGTAAGGAAACAATAATGATGAGTAAGGCAAGGCCATAGAACAGCAGTACCCTCTTATGCTTCACGGCACCGGGCAGGTCTTTCTTCGCATAAATCCATCCTATATGCACCATGATAATGGCGATCAGCATTCCAATCGGGTGTTCGATGGCATAAAACCTGAGTATGGGGTCATGCATTACATTTTTCATTCCATTGGCCTGGATGCTTTCTAATCCCCAATTGCCGGCGATCCATTGATAGATGCCGATCAGTATCATAAAATCACAAACGATCAATGTAAATAAGCTGAACTTTCTGTCCGTACTGCCAAAGGGCCGGCTGCCGGCAAAAAAACTGCGATATACTACAATCAGCAACAGCAAGAGTACCAGCCAACGTAAACCGCTATGCAGATGCAAAATGACATTATACATAAATGAGGATTTGATACAAATCTAATCCCAATTTTGCAAACGGGTCTTCTTAATTCACCCAATCGGCAATGAAGATGTTGATATCACGGGTGCCGCCATTATTGCGGGTGCTGCTGAAAGCGATCTTTTTCCCGTCGGGGGATAACATCGGGAATGCATCAAAGCTGTTGTCATGACTGATCTTTTGAATGTCACTGCCGTCTGCATTCATAGTGTACATATTGAAAGGAAAACCTCTCGGGTATTGATGATTGCTGCAGAAAATGATGCGTCCATCATGCAGAAAATTAGGAGCCCAGTTGGCTTCGCCGAGATGCGTCACTTGTTTTACATCAGTTCCATCCACATTAGCAGTGAAAACTTCCATTTGCAAAGGCATCACCAGGTTTTCTTTCAACAAACTCCTGTACTCAGCAATTTCTTCATTTGTCTTTGGACGGCTGGCCCGCCAGATGATCTTTTTCCCGTCAGGACTGAACCAGGCGCCGCCATCATATCCCAACTCGTGTGTAATACGGGTCACTTTTTGCGTAGCAAGATCCATAATGTACAGATCAAGATCACCATCACGCATGGAGGTAAAGATCATTTTTTTCCCGTCGGGTGAAAGTGTCGCTTCTGCATCATAACCCGGTGTATTGGTAAGACGCTTTACAACTTTTCCATCCAGGTCAGCCATGAAAATATCATATCCTGCATATACCGGCCAGATGTATTTGTTGCCATACTTGCTCCGGTCCGGAACAGGTGGGCATGCATCTGACTCAAGGTAAGTGGATGCATAAATAATATGTTTGCCGTCTTTGGTAAAAAAAGCACAGGTGGTCCTTCCCTTGCCGCCACTGATCAGTTTTGGTTCAAATTTTTCTCCCGGCTTTTCCGGTACTTTCCCATAATAGATCTGATCACAATTCACCCCGTCCTTATCATTCTTATGCTGAAATACCAGGTACTTTCCATCATAGCTCCAATAGGCTTCAGCATTATCGCCGCCAAAAGTTAACTGTCGCACATTTTTGAAATGTTTTTCTTCAGGATAATGGATTGAATCTTTCAAGCCTGTGGCAAAGTGGGGATCAGGCCTGAAAACTTCGGAACTCCTGTCATTTTTCCTGAAAGAAAAGAAGCTTACCAATGCAATGAAAAAGACAACATGAATGACATATTTCTTCATACCGGAATTTTTTGCTAAGTCCGCAAAAATATCCTTGTTAAAAAAGAGTTTTGTCAGCCGAGTGTAATCTCTCGGACAGGTAAAACCATTAGTTTTGCTCCTCGTTCCAGGTCAATATGAGAAGATCAAAAAAAATTTTAATACCCGCTTTAGTCATAGCCGTTTTATTTTTAGCTGCCTGCTCCGGTAATGAAAATAAATCTCCTTATTCCGGTATATTGTCACAACAACCTTTTGCTTCATTGACCGACAGTATCAGCAAAGAACCGCAGCGGGATAATCTGTATTTTCAAAGAGCCGTTTTGCTGAATAAAAATAATTTTCCCGAACCCGCCCTTGCCGATTTCAGGCAGGCCTGGTCTCTTAAAAAAAATGAACAATATGCCTTAGGCATCAGCTCTATTCTCCTGGATAAAAAACCGGATTCGGCAGTGGCTTTTTTAAACAGCGCCCTGGAAGATCTTCCCAACAGCGTTTTCCTGAGGCTGAGCCTTGCCAAAGCATACCGGGTTCTGAATAAAATTTCAAATGCGCTCAACGTCTGCAATGAGATCCTGAAAACTGATCCGAAGCAAATGGATGCGTTGATGCTGAAAGCCGATCTGCAGGATCAGCAGAACGATACGGCAGCAGCCATCGCCACGCTGGAGCAGGCTTATGCCATCAATCCCGATATTGAAGAACTGGATTACAACCTCGCTTTCAAATATGCGTCAACAAAAAATCCGAAGACTCTTGCTTTTTGTGATATGCTTTTGAAAAAGGATTCGCTGAAAACGCATGCCGAGCCGCTTTACTTCAAAGCCGTGTATTATGAAAATACCGGTGATCCAAATAAAGCGCTTGAACTGCTGGACCAGTCCATCATAAGAGATTACACTTTCATTGATGCCTACATGAACAAAGGAAAGATCCTCTACGATCAGAAAAAATACAATGCCGCCGTGAAAGTGTACCGTATGGCACTGAACATTCAATCCACTTACGCCGATGCCTATTACTGGCTGGGAAAAAGCCTGGAAGCAATGGGACGGAAAGATGATGCCCTGATGAATTATGAAAGAGCTTACGGATTAGACAAGACTCTGACAGAAGCAAAGGATGCAGCCAATAAATTGAAGTAACTGCTTCTTAAGAAACAATGCCGGCGCTCTTTCTCTGCTTATGTTTCTATTACCGTGATGATCTTTACAGGGCAGGCTTTCGCCGCTTTCTCACAGGCTTCAAAAGCGCCGGGAGCATTGGTCTTCATGGTGTGAAATCCTCTTCTTTCTGTTGATCTCAGCAATACTGACTTCCCGTCTTTTTTAGACATGGCAAAATATTCCGGTGCAAATTCCACACAATAATTGCACCCGATGCATTTATCTCTTTGCAAAGTAACGGTGACCATTATGCCGGAACGATTTTATAAAGTTTATCGGATGGGCGCACTTTGAAGCCGGTTTTGAATGTGATGAGATCGGAACGCTCTGCTTTCTGTGCTCCTTCTTTTTTATCTACCATCATTTCTTCAAGTATCATTTCCTGCGAACCGGTCGTCGGGCCCTGTATCAATATTTTATCTCCCACACTTATATCAAATGATTCAATTAAAAACACGGCAATATTTGTTTTTGGAAAATAATGTTTCCCCTTACCGATATAGATTTTTTTCTGAGTGGCTTTCGATCCCGAAGCATCGGTCCATTCCCCAGGCTTGCGGCCGAGATAATATCCCGACCAGAATCCGCGGTTATATACGGTTGACAACCTTCTCATCCAGCAATCCACTTTTTCCCTGGTGTAAGTGCCTTCGGCAATAGCGTCAATTGCTTCGCGGTAACACCGGGTTGTGGTAGCTACATATTCAGGAGCTCTTCCCCTGCCTTCTATCTTCAGCACTTTTACCCCGGTGTCAATCACCTGATCCAGGAAATCTATGGTGCAAAGGTCTTTGGGTGACATCATGTATTCATTATCCAGCTCTATCTCAAAACCGGATTCCTGATCAATGACCGTGTATTTCCTTCTGCAGTTTTGCTTGCAGGCTCCCCTGTTGGCGGACGAATTGTGAGAATGAAGGCTCAGATAACATTTTCCTGACACAGCCATGCACAAAGCGCCATGGCCGAAGATCTCGATCTCCACCAGTCTTCCCGAAGGCCCTTTGATCTCTTCTTTTTCTATCTGGCGGCAGATCTTCTTTACCTGGTTCAGGCTCAGCTCGCGGCTCATCACCATGGTGTCGGCAAACAGGGAATAAAATTTTATCGTTTCAATATTGGTGACATTTACCTGCGTGGAAATATGAACTTCCATTCCGATCTGCCTTGCATAAGCGATCACCGCCTGGTCCATGGCGATCACTGCCGACAGCCCGGCCTCTTTCGATTTATTTAATAATGTTTTTACCAGCGAAAGATCATGATCATAAATAATGGTATTGAGGGTAAGATAGGTCCGGACATTTTTTTCTTTGCATCTTGCGGCTATCTCCGGCAGGTCATCCATTGTAAAATTGATGGATGCCCTCGCCCTCATATTCAACTGCTCCACGCCGAAATAGACCGAATCGGCGCCATTGTCCAATGCAGCCTGCAATGAGGCGAAGTCGCCGGCCGGACTCATTAGTTCGATCTTTCCGCTTTTTGTCATAATAATTCAAATACGTTCATGCAAAGAAACATAATAAACCACAACCCATTTTTATCCCGGTCTGCCTGATGATCTGCTGCTCTTCAACACATTTTAATAAAATCACATTTCAGAGAAATTATTTCATTCTATTATTATCGAAAATTCTACCATTAAGGGAAAAAATCCGTGTCATGAAAACGTAAAAGAATAAAAGTACTTAAATACTTCTATTTTAAAAATCTCGTTATCTTTGCCCGGCAAATTAAATCATCAAAAAATCAAGCTATGCAAACAGCAAACGACATCGTTATCAATGTTCAGGAGATAGAACCAAGGCTAAGGCATCAAACCATATTTTATGTCTTCGACAACTTGCAGGAAGGTGAGAGCTTTGTGATCCATAACAACCATGACCCACGCCCTGTGTATTTTCAACTGATGGACATGCACGGAGATATTTTCACCTGGGAATACCTGCAGCAGGGCCCCGAATGGTGGGATATCAAAGTGACCAGGAAAGTGCTGTCAAGCCAACCGGCAAATGAAAATAATTCAAAAGAAAATGTGATCAATGTTCCTTCTTTAGAGCCGAGATTGAAACATGCCACCATCTTCGGAACTTTTGATAACCTGAAACCCGGCGAATCTTTCATCATCCACAACGATCATGACCCCAAGCCGGTGTATTTTCAGTTAATGAGTATGCATGGAGATGTGTTCACCTGGGAATACCTGCAGCAAGGTCCGCAATGGTGGGATATCAGGGTAACCAGAAAAGGACAGGCACAGCCTGCAGCGAATGATGCAGTAACAAAACAGGGAAAAGATATTGTGATCAACGTCCCCGCTCTGGAACCAAGACTAAAACATCCTACCATCTTCAAAGTGTTCGACAGCCTGAAACCCGGTGAGAGCCTGGTGATCCACAATGACCATGACCCCAAACCACTCTATTATCAATTACAGGGAGAACGGGGTGATGTGTTCACCTGGGAATATTTGCAACAGGGCCCGCAATGGTGGGATATCAGGGTAACCAGAAAAGGAACGGAAACCCATGAAACCATCGGCGAAATCGTTGCCAAAGACCTTCGCAAATCAGAAGTGTTTAAAAAATACGGAATTGATTTTTGCTGCAACGGTAAGAAAACAATCCGTGAAGCTTGTGCCGCAATGGGAATTGATCCTGCAACGGTGGAACAGGAACTTCAGAAACCGGTGCAGGGAGTGGCAACATCCGGCAGCGGAGCCATGAACTATGATGAATGGGGACTGGACTTCCTTTCCGATTATATCGTGAACACCCATCACAGGTACATCAGAAAATATTTGCCCGAGATCACCGGATATGCCAATAAAGTAGCACATGTACATGGCGCAAACCACCCTGAATTGCTCAGGATAAATGAACTTGTACATGAACTAAGCAAAGAACTCCCCGATCACATCGGCAGTGAAGAAAATAAACTATTCCCGGTGATCAAAGAAATTGTAAAAGCGAAAGAATCCAATACTGCTTATAACAGAAGCGGAAGTGAAAGCTTCAGGGCTCTGGTAGCAGAATCGGAAAAAGAACACGACAGCGTAGGCGATGCCATGAAGGAGATCCGCAAGCTGAGCAAAGACTATGCAATTCCCGGCGATGCCTGCACCAGCTACAAATTACTTTATAAAATGCTGGAAGAATTCGAGAACGACTTGTTCGTGCACATTCACCTGGAGAATAACATACTCTTCCCGAAAGCAGTGGAAGCAGAAAAGACACTTGCTTAAGAAAGAAGGATTTTACAGCCACGGATGCACGGCAAAGAGTTATCAAATAAAAGATCATTATCCCTGGAGAATTCAGATATTCATTCATGCATCCGTGGCATTTTTATTTTGGTTTTGCCACTGATTAATAAAAACAAATTATGCTGATCAACGCACAGACAAAGATCGCAGCCCTGCTGAAGCATCACCCCGATGCCCTGGAGACCATCATTACTTTAAGTCCAGACTTTAAAAAGCTGCGCAATCCCATTCTCCGCAAGCTCATGGCAGGGAGGACCAGTATTGCCATGGCTTCAAAGATAGGCGGATGTAAGCCTGAGGATTTTTTCAAGGCTCTGGCTCCCCTGGGATTTGAAGTGGATGACAAGGCCGTTGCAGAAGAGAAAACACCGGAAAGCAAACCGATGCCTGACTTCCTGAAAAACCTGAAGCCGGAGCAGTTCATAAACTTTGATGTAAGGGTGATGATCGCAAGCGGTGATGATCCGTTGAGGCATATTCAGAAAAAAGTAAAAGAACTGAATCCCGGTGAAGCGCTTAAGATCATCAATAATTTTGAACCGGTTCCTCTGATCAAACTGCTGGAAAAGCAAGGCTTCGATTCCTTTGTAAATTTCAAAGACAGCGAGACCATTGAAACTTATTTCTACAAAACTTCAGCAGGAAAGGCTTCTTCGTCTGCTGGCACAGAAACGGAAATCACTGATGCAGGCGATTGGGATGAATTGCTGAAACATTTCGAAAACAGGATGGAAGAAGTTGATGTCCGCCATCTTGAAGCGCCTCAACCGATGATGACCATACTGGAAGCTTTGGAAACCTTGCCTGAGGACAAAGCGTTGTACGTTCACCATAAAAGAATTCCTGTATTCCTGCTCACCGAATTAAAAGACCGCAATTTTGAATACCGGATCAAAGAAGTCCAGGAAGGAGAAGTGTATTTGCTGATCTTTAAAAACAGGTAAGAGAATATGATGTCGCCATTGATGGGTGGGCTGCAGAAAACCACTAATTACAGGGTCGTATTGCCATTTTACATTTATGCTTCCGTTTCTTTCCTGGTGGCAACGGTTCTGTTATTATTGCATACCAACATCTTTGAGCATCATTATTTCTATCCTTACACGCTGGCCATCACTCATACTCTTGCATTAGGCTGGGGCACCATGACCATCCTCGGAGCGTCCCATCAATTACTGCCGGTGCTGGTGGAAGGTAAACTGGATAGCGACACTCTTGCTTATCTCACTTTTATCTTTACCGCCATAGGCATTCCTGTTCTTATTGTAGGTTTTTATATTTTTCAGACCGGGTGGCTGATGCAGACAGGCGCTTCACTGGTGAATATAGGAGTGCTGTTTTATGTAATTAATGTTTTCAGCAGTTCTTTTAAAAGCAAGAGAAGGAATGTGCATGCCTGGTATGTGATCACCGCTTCACTCTGGCTGTTCTCCACCACTTTCTTCGGATTGCTTCTTGTCTTCAATTTCAATAACGACATTCTTCCGAAAGATTCCCTCTCCTATCTTTCCATCCATGCCCATCTGGGACTGGTAGGCTGGTTTTTATTATTGGTGATCGGCGTCGGATCAAGGCTGATCCCCATGTTCCTGATTTCAAAATACACCAACCCCAAAGGATTGTGGTGGATATTCGGCTTGATCAATGCAGGCCTTGTAAGTTTTATCGTATTTAAAGTATGGGGCCTCTCTCCTCTCTCATATTATTTTTCCGTAGCCCTGATCCTGATTGCCATAGCATTGTTTGCCAGGCATTGCATCAAAGCATATAAAGTGAGGATCAGGAGAAATGTAGATGAACAGATGAAGACCGCTTTGATCTCCGTGCTTCAGATGCTTCTCCCTTTTATTGCACTGATCGTTGTGCTTGCCCTGTTGCCGGTTGATCAGCACCCCAATATTGTTTTGCTTTACGGCTTTTGCATCCTGCTGGGCTGGATCACTGCAATCATCCTGGCCATGACTTTTAAAACACTTCCCTTTATAGTATGGAACAAAGTGTATCATAAAAAAGCACATAAAGGAAAAACTCCGGTTCCCAAAGAACTGTTCAGCGAGAAAGTGTATCATGCCATGCTGATCGTTTATCTCGCAGGATTCGTGGTATTTATTTTCGGCATAATTTTCATTAATGAGATCACCCTGAAAACAGGCGCTGTGGCCTTGCTGGCAGCGGCGGTACTATATGTCTATAACACAGGAAAAACATTATTTCATCAACCTAAGAAACTATGAGTGTAAACGTTCCAACCAACAACAAAGAAAGATGCGACTTCGCACTTGAGGATCTGTACAATGTTTATGATCCGGAAGTGGGCTTAAACGTAGTGGATCTCGGCCTTATTTATCAACTGGATTTTAATGAGGAAGAAAAAATTCTGGATGCTACCATGACCTTGACTACCGAGTTTTGCCCGATGGGAGAAAGCATTACCAGCGATGTTACCCAGTCGCTGACCTATTCTTTTCCAGAATGGCAGATCCATGTGAACCTGACTTTTGATCCTCCCTGGAATTATACCATGATATCACCGGAAGGAAATAAATTTTTAGGTCGTTAAGCTATGTTGAGTCACACCTGTAAAACGGCAATAAAAGCGGTAGTGTATCTCTCCGGAAAAAGCGAGTCGGGAGAGAAAGCGGGCATTAAAGAGATCTCCGAACAAATCAATGCCAGTGAACATACTGTGGGCAAAACATTACAGCTTCTTGCCAAACAAAAGATCATCAACAGCCTGAAAGGCCCTTCCGGAGGATTTTTTTTAACGGAACGCCAGCAGGAACAACCTGTCTTTGATATCGTGGAAGCCATTGAAGGGAAAGGGATTTTTAAAAAATGCGGACTGGGATTAAGCAAATGCTCTGAAACGCATCCCTGCCCTATCCACAATGAATACAAAGAGGCAAGAGAACTGATTGAAAAAATTTTCAGGGGAAAAAAGATCAGAGATCTCCACGATCATGTCAGTAACGGAAAAGCATTTCTGATCGGGTGAATTTTTTCTAATTTTCTCCGTTCACAATTTTGTGTGATCTGCAAATCGTTATCTTTAGCTGAGAATTTTAGTTATGAAAACGATCATCTACCATAATTCCAGATGTTCTAAAAGCCGGGAAGGGCTTTGTATTTTAGAAGATGCCGGCGAAGACGTTGAAATCAGAAATTACCTTAAAGATCCGCCGGATTATAAAGAGCTGGATCACTTACTGAAACTACTGAAAGCAGAACCGCTGGACATTATCCGTCAAAAAGAACCGGTGTTCAAAGAAAAATATGCAGGAAAAAAACTCACACGGAAACAATGGATCGAAGCTATGATCCAAAATCCTGTATTGATCGAAAGGCCGATCGTAGTAAGAGGGAAAAAAGCAATTATCGGCAGGCCGCCATCGCTGATTAAAGAGCTGCTTCACTAAGACAGGCCTTCTGCCTCTTCCCAGCAACGTCTCCCACCAAGCCATGTGTGATAGCCGGGACGTTGCGTCTGGTTATCTTCTTCGATGCCGTATTTTTTCCCCCCCGCTATCCTGAATGTTCAAATATTTAATGAATCTACAAAAGCTGTCCTGAGTTTACAACCCCCGCTATTCTGAGTGTTCAATAATTTAAGAAAATCACGAAGGCTGTCCTGAGTTTATAACTCAGGACTTTCCTTTACATTTCACAAAAATTCTATTTTCAACAAACCAACATTCTTTCCAAAATAATAATCCCTGGCGCTGCTGTATAAATATTCTTCTGCTTTATCAACCAGTCCGGCTTCTATCGGGTTGTTGTGAATATAGTTTAATTTCTGATTACTAAATTTATCACTGAACAATTCTTTTGGTTGATTATCCTGCCGCCAGAATTGATAGATGCTGTTTCGGCTGTTCTTTTCTCCTTGTTCTCTGAATATTCTCAACATCCAGGCTTTCCTGCTTTCCTGCTCATTCTTTTCTATTGCAGCAATAATCTGTTTACTGGTAAATTTCTTAAAATCCCGAAGTATTTCACTGGTATCATTATTTTCTGCCGATACTACAAAATGGACATGATTGCTCATGATGCACCAGGCGTACAAGATCAACCCCTTTTCCTTCTGACAATACCGTACACTATCCAACACAATATCACGGTACTCTTTTCTTGTAAATACATCCACCCATTCCACTACAGCAAAAGTTATAAAATGAATACCATCTTTGTTCCGGATTTTATAGCCTCCGTCACTCATAAATTCATTTATGCCAAGTTAGGATTTCTTTTCAAAAACTATCCTGAGTCACAGACTCAGGATAGCAATCAGCCTTTTATTCTTATTAAACACTACGGATAGCTGGGGTTTTTTTTAAATATAGACTTTGGAGAGCGGGTTTATGAATCTTTATTTAATAGGCATTCAACTTTAAAAATTGGTAAAAATGGTTTTGTTGTCATTTCTTGAAACTCAATATTTATTTTTTTATTTTCGGCATCATAAATAACTGTAAATAAGATTCGATAAGTTTTTGACAACCTTTTCTTTTCCATCCAACGATATTTTAATACATTATCGTAAACAAAATCTACACAGATAGAATCGAACAAATTGTATCTATTACTTCTTTGTAAAAAGAGTTGGCCCTTATAAAAAATCAAGCCTTGAGTATTCACAAAAGAATGATTACTTTCCTCAACTACCCTAAAAAAATCCTTCACGTTACAATTATTGAGAAAGTCTTTTAAAATTATAGAAGTATCCGTTAAAATTAAATTGCTGTTTCCTGTCATTCTTTTTACAATTTGTATGCCCCTACATTCTGCCATTTTTTCTTGAGAATAACTGAATATAGGAAGCATACAAAGAAATAAAATGCATGTTTTCATATTATTTAATTTTTAGGTCTTGTAGCAATAACTTTTACAGCAGATTCAGCGTTTGTGCTAACGGTTATGTCATATACCTTAGTAATTCCAGATCGGCTTGCTTGAAGCCAGCCTTTCATATCTGGTCCTGATAGATTTGTGGCCCCCCCCGCTATCCTGAATGTTCAACTATTTAATGAATCTACAAAAGCTGTCCTGAGTTTGCAACTCAGGGCTTTCCATTTCACAGAAATTCTATTTTCAACAAACCGACATTCTTTTCTTGTAAATACATCCACCCATTCCACTACAGCAAAAGTTATAAAATGAATACCTTCTTTGTTCCTGATTTTATAGCCTCCGTCACTCATAAATTCATTTATGCCAAGTTAGGATTTCTTTTCAAAAAACTATCCTGAGTCACAGACCCCCCCCCGCTATCCTGAATGTTCAACTATTTAATGAATCTACAAAAGCTGTCCTGAGTTTACAACTCAGGACTTTCCATTTCACAAAAATTCTATTTTCAACAAACCAACATTCTTTCCAAAATAATAATCCCTGGCGCTGCTGTATAAATATTCTTCCGCTTTATCAACCAGTCCGGCTTCTATCGGATTGTTGTGAATATAGTTTAATTTCTGATTACTAAATTTATCACTGAACAATTCTTTTGGTTGATTATCCTGCCGCCAGAATTGATAGGTGCTGTTTCGGCTGTTCTTTTCTCCTTGTTCTCTGAATATTCTCAACATCCAGGCTTTCCTGCTTTCCTGCTCATTCTTTTCTATTGCAGCAATAATCTGTTTACTGGTAAATTTCTTAAAATCCCGAAGTATTTCACTGGTATCATTATTTTCTGCCGATACTATAAAATGGACATGATTGCTCATGATGCACCAGGCGTACAAGACTAGTCCTTTTTCCTTCTGGCAATACCGTACACTATCCAACAAAATATCACGGTACTCTTTTCTTGTAAATACATCCATCCATTCCACTACAGCAAAAGTTATAAAATGAATACCTTCTTTGTTCCTGATTTTGTAACCGCCATTGCTCATAAATTCATTTATGCCAAGTTAGGATTTCTTTTTAAAAAACTATCCTGAGTCACAGACTCAGGATAGCAAACAAGATTTATTATTTCTAATGAAGACTACGGATAGCTGGGAGCTTTGTTGTTTTATTTCATTTCAATATAATGAGACTGGTTTCTTAAACTGATTAAAGTACACATTATAAAAATAAGAGTGCTTTGATATAAAAAGGTATCTTCCTTGCTTCAATTGCATCGTATAAGAGTAAGGACGATTATTTATAGTAAGTAAAATCTTCACGGATTTATCATTCCCCCTCATAAAATTTTTTGAGACTATTGAACCGCTTTTGTAGCAAAATATAGAATCATTGGCCAGCTTAATGTAAACGTCCGTAATATCATTGTGTTCTTTGTTGCTACTCACTATTTCATCTTTTAGCACCTGAGACGTATCTATTACTAAACTCACTGTATCATTTGTAAACCCGGATGCCAAATAAATATAAGTTTCAGCTTTTTTAACGGCTGGTTTAGGAGTAATAAAACTCAACATCAAAAGGCTCAGAGAAAAAATAATTGTTACTTTCATTTTTGTTGCCCTTTATTTAGCTGACCAGCTTTGAAAAGGTTATAGATTCTTAAAACCTGAAACACCTCAATTGTTGTTCCTGCCACTTGGTTACCACTAGAATTTAAGTCTTGCCCTTGGTGCATTAGATTTCCCCCGCTATCCTGAATGTTCAACTATTTAATGAATCTACAAAAGCTGTCCTGAGTTTGCAACTCAGGGCTTTCCATTTCACAAAAATTCCATTTTCAATAAACCGACATTCTTTTCTTGTAAATACATCCACCCATTCCACTGCGGCAAAAGTTATAAAATGAATACCATCTTTGTTCCTGATTTTATAGCCTCCGTCACTCATAAATTCATTTATGCCAAGTTAGGATTTCTTTTCAAAAAACTATCCTGAGTCTGTGACTCAGGATAGCAAACAAGATTTATTATTTCTAATGAAGACTACGGATAGCTGGGGAACATTTTTATCTCCCGATTGTTGTAACTTTAGATCATGTGGGATTTTAAATACATCTCTGAATATGAAATGTAAAATTCAGAGTAGCATGTGGTGATCTGTAAGAATATTAAAAAGAATTTTATGGAAAACAAATCAAACGAAGCAACTCCCTTACGCCCCCAGGGTGACAGAGTGATTGATGCACCATTGGTTGAAATGGACCTGAACAAATTTATCAACCAGATCAGGAGTGAAGCCACCTGGAAAGAAAGCGACCACAATTCCATTACGATCTTCAAATCCGACACCATGCGCATTGTGCTGATCGGAATTCATGAAAAAGCAAGCCTGAAAACACATTCTGCCGATACGGTCATCAGCCTCCAGGTACTGGAAGGTAAAGTCAGATTCAAAGCAGATGAACAGGTGGTATCCCTGGGTAAAGGCCAGATGATCGCACTGCATTCCCGGATACCGCACAGCGTGTCGGCCGATACGGAAAGTTTTGTCTTATTGACATTGGCGGCTTTGGCTAAATAATTTTTTCATTACCGGATCTCTGTACTGGGAATATATGTGTTGAATGGTTTGAGCCGGATCAGTGAATACCTGAAAAATTATTTGGGTATTATAAACGAATTTGTTTTACTTGCCGGAATATTTTTAAACTTCCCGATCATGCCATTGGTTGCACCCTCATTATTATTTGCTGATTTTTTAAGATTAGAAGAACAATGCCGGATGTTGAATGAAAGTGAGACCGACTGGTTTCATCTGGATGTGATGGACGGCCGCTTTGTCCCCAACATCAGCTTCGGCCCGATGATCGTTGAGTTCATCCGCAAAACCACCGAAAAAGTCTGTGATGTGCACCTGATGATCGTGGAACCCGAAAAATATACGGAAGCATTTAAAAATGCCGGGGCGGATCATCTTTCAGTGCATATCGAAGCCTGTCCGCACCTGCACCGGAATATTCAGCAAATAAAATCACTGGGGATGAAGGCAGGCGTGGCTATCAATCCGCACACTCCGGTCAATGCATTGAGCGAGGTCATCCGTGATATTGACCAGGTGATCTTAATGAGTGTGAACCCGGGATTCGGCGGTCAAAAATTCATTCCTCATACCATGGAGAAGATCCGGCAGCTTCGCAAGCTGATCAACGAGGCCGGATCAAAAGCATTGATAGAAATTGATGGCGGGGTGACGGTAGAAAATGCACCGGAGATCGTAAAAGCCGGAGCGGATGTATTGGTGGCAGGTAATGCTGTGTTTAAATCTGCCGACCCGAAAAAGGCAATTGCACAATTGAAACACAGCTGACCTGCAATACTTGACTATAAAAGGATTGAATTCGCCAAAACAAATACGTATCTTGTACCGAATTCACTTATGAAAATCCACATCCGCCACACATCCCTGACTGCAATTTGTTTTTTGCTCACTGTAATTTCTTTCTCACAGAAAAAATCTGCTTACGTATCCGGTAAAGTAATTGATGAAAATGAAAACCCGCTGCCAAAAGTATCTGTAACTATCCTGGGCAGATCAGGAGGTATCACTACCAATGATTCAGGATATTTCAGATTGAAGGTGACAGCAGACAAAGCATTTGCCCTGGTGTTCAGCTACACAGGCAGAAAAACGGAGCAGAGGAATTTTTTGCTCAGCGAAAATGAGGAAGAGAAAATAACGGTGAAACTGGAAAAAGGAGTGGCTGTACTGCAGGAAGTGGTGATCACCGGAAACCAGCGTGACCGCAGGGAAGCAGGGCTGATCAAACTGAACCCGAAATCTGTGATCAATCTTCCTTCGGCAATTACCGGCGTGGAGAGCCTGATCAAAATTATTGTGGGATCCAATAATGAGCTCACATCCCAATATTCTGTCCGGGGCGGCAGTTATGATGAGAACCTGATCTACGTAAATGATTTTGAAATTTTCCGTCCTTATCTCACCAGCAGCGGCCAACAGGAAGGATTAAGTTTTATCAATCCCGAACTGGTACGCAATATCAATTTTTACACAGGCGGCTTCCAGGCAAAGTATGGTGATAAGATGAGCAGTGTATTGGATATCCAGTATAAAAAACCAAAGCAGTTCGGAGGCTCCGCCTATGTCAGCATCCTGGAACAGGGATTGCATTTGGAAGGCACTTCGAAAAACAACAGGCTCAGTTACCTGATCGGTGTCCGTAACCGGAGCAACCGCAATTTGCTGAGCCGCCAGGATACCAAAGGGAATTATATTCCTTCATCTGCCGATCTTCAGGCACTGATCAATTACCAGATCAATCAAAAATGGGCAGCCGAGTTTTTAGGAAATATTTCCCGGACAAAATTCACATTGATACCTCAATCGAGTGAACTCACTTCTTCTGTCTTCTCCCCTTTCTTCAGCGCCAATCTGGCATTGGATATTTTCTTTGACGGGCAGGAAAAAGATCAATACCAGACGAACATGCAGGGGTTCGCCATCACCAACCTGGCAACACGCAAGCTGAAACACAAATGGATGCTCTCGCATTTTGGCGACAATGAAAAAGAAAACACAGACATCACAGGCATTTATTTATTCGGGCAAAGGGATTTTGACAAGAGCCATGCCACTTACGGAACCATTATCAATCCACTCGGTGCAGGGTTGTACCAGAATTTTACCAGGGATAAACTTGCCATTGATAACTGGAATGTTTCTTATAAAGGCAGCTACGATCAGGGCAGGAATTTTTATCAATGGGGAATCGGTTATGATAAAACGATCATCAACGATAAGCTGCATGAATGGGAATACCAGGATTCCGCCGGCTACTCACTGCCCTTCAACCCGGATCAATTGCAGTTAAATAAAATCCTCAACTCTGCTTCCGGTCTTAATATCAATAAATTTTCAGGCTACCTGCAGGATAATATTTTACTGGGAGATTCCACACATTCCACCACACTGCAGGCCGGAGTGCGTTTCAATTATAATTCCCTCAACAAAGAATTCATTATCTCCCCCCGTATCGGCATCAGCTGGAAACCCCAGTGGCAAAAAGACATTGTTTTCAGGGCAGCTGCCGGAGTTTATGATCAGCCGCCGTTTTACCGCGAAATGAGAAGATATGACGGCACTGTAAACACAAATCTTAAATCTCAGAAAAGTGTGCAGGGTGTTTTGGGATTTGACTATAACTTCAGCGGCTGGGGCAGGCCGATGCGTTTCACCACTGAAGCATACTATAAACACATGACCGATGTGGTGCCTTATGATATTGACAATGTGAGGATCCGTTATTTTGGAGAAAACAATGCGAAAGCCTATGCCACGGGCATCGAGATGCGGTTATTCGGCGAATTGGTTCCTGATGCAGAAAGCTGGATCAGCCTGGGAATAATGAGAACGAAAGAAAAGATCAGCAATACTTTCTACACCGACTACACTCTTGATTCATTGGGAAAGCCGGTTGACAGCACCGTGAAACAATTAGGCTGGGTGCGCAGGCCTACAGACCGCACGATCACCTTCGGAATGTTCTTCCAGGATTACTTAGCCACCAATAAAAATTTTAAAATGTACCTGAACTTGTTGTATGGAAGCAATCTTCCTTACAATATTCCCGGAAGTGTGAAGTACAGGAATGCCATGGTGATAGATCCATACATCCGTTGTGATATCGGTTTCAGCGCTTTACTGCTGGATTCGGAAAAGAGCAACCGGCGAAGCCATAGCCCCTTCCGGAATTTTGAAAATATCTGGGCCACACTGGAAGTTTTCAATATCATTGACCGGGCCAACACTATTTCGTATCAACTGATCAAAGATTTTTCCAACACTACTTTCCTGATGCCAAACCGTTTAACACCCCGGTTAGTGAATTTTAAGATCATTGCAAGGTGGTGATGGAGCAACATTTTTTCAGGAATGCTTAATGCAATATTCTCTTCTGAATGTGAGCTAATCAAATGCAACGAACATAGCAACGGTTCAGCTTAATCAGTTTGAATCATTAAAACCGGAAGTAAATTTCTTAACTTTATCCACGATCAAAAACCAATATTTACTATGCACATTTCTTCTTTGATCCCTGTACTGATCTTATCCGGTTTTGTTTTCGGCACTTGCAATAAATCTATTGAGATTCCTTCCTGTATTCAAACTCAAATAGAGTCTTTCAAACAATTATCACTCTGCGACAAGACTGCCACTGTAAAGCAATATGAATTCCTGGGAAAAACGGTTTACGTCTTTGATGAAGGAGGTTGCTGTTGCGACCGGGCAGCTTCAGTAGTTGATGAAAACTGCAACTCATTGGGTATCCTCGGCGGCATAGCCGGAATAACAAAGATCAACGGTGTTATTTTTTCCGACAGCGCTGTTTACAGGAGAACGATCTGGCACAACTAAGTTTTTATCTCCATTTGTTGGTATAGCGGTTCCAGGTAGTCAGCCCCACTTTGAATTGAACAGGGTTTCTGAATTGACTGGCAGCAGACCCCACCACATAAACTCCCAGTTTGAATTTGGACAAGGGATTCAAAGGAAATTTGAATACTCTTTCCAGTCCGGCAAACAATTCCACATAACGAAGGTCTCTTTCATGAGAGATCAGAAATCCGCCTCCGGCAATCTCTTCTATCTTCAGTTTTTTCATAAAGGGGATCTTGTTGATCAGGGCTCCGTGAAATTCATGCACATAATTTCCCTGGTAAAACCTTTTGAACACCGGGAAAGTGGAATCCAGTGCCTGGAATAATTTAAACGGATCATGAAAATAAATCGGATCGCCCCTGCGCTGATAAGTGTAATCAATCAGCCTCAGGTCCCTCATATTCGGGAAGCTTCCGGTTTTGACCGTATAGGTGGATACGCCGGCCACTCCCATGTTGATCTTCTGCTGCATGCCGTATTCGAGATAATCAAAGTTGATCTCGCTTTTGAAAACACCAGGAATCCCTTTTCTCCATAGAACATAAAATGTAGGCCATTTTGATCCCAGTATGATCTTCTCTTTCGGCTCCCGCATGTATTTCTGAAATGGAGTGAATTCCAGTTTCACTTTGGAATAAAATGCATTATACGCCTGAAAATCCTGTGGCTGGTTATCGGTCAGAAAATCACCGAAAATACTGTCCACTTTCGGATTGATCTTATATCCCGCAACAGAACGGTTTAAAGCAACTTCCAGTTCATTGGTAAGATAAACTCCGTTCACCAGTTCCAGTCCATGCCCTACCATGAAAAAATTATCCAGGTAAATATTGCTTCGCTTGATCATGTTGATCCATGCATCACCGCCATAGATATAATTGAAATCACGGCCGGCGCCTACACGATAATATCCCCTGTTGAAAGGATTGTACATCCTTCTCAGATCGAAAGCTCCGTTCACATCCTTATTCCGGAAACCGTAACTGGTCTCCATATCCAGTGTCAGGTCTTTCTTTGAAGGATAAGTCTTTTTATATAATACATGAAAAGAAAGTCTGCTTCCTCCAAATTGGAAAGGAGTGAAAATGGTTGTAACCGGCGGCAGGATCCATGTTCTTTGTTTACGGTGATCGCTGATAATCTGGCCGAATACCAGCATGCGGTTCCAGGTGATCCTGTTCAACATCCTGTCAATGGAATCCAGGTAAGCTTCCGAGTTCATGACGATATGTAAACTGTCACGATACCTGGAATACAACAGCTCTTGCTTTGACAAAGGCTCGGTGCGGACAGAGTTCCAGAAAGCGCTGTCTTTTTCATAGGCTTTTATGGAAGTGCTGCTGATCTCGTTTCCAAAATAACCTTTAGCGAATTTCTTATTGAGTTCATAATCCGAGTAAGCGGCAACGGTCCGCCCGTATTGCTTCCCGGTTTTTGTTTTATTGTAATAATCGAACTGCTGATGAGTCATTATCCACAAAGAATCATCCAAAGGGGCGAACTGTTGCTTCACTTCAAAGAAATCATATTCGGGGATATGGGCAGAAGGAAGTTTGAAATCTGCTTTGGTTACCACCCACAAACTATCAATGACCGTCAGCTCGCCTTCTACGGTGGCATTGCTCAGCAGTCTTGGTTTCACTGATATGGTATAGATCTTTCTCTTGCCTGTACGGTCAATTTTCAATGTCTTGAAACGGTAGGCAACAAGCCCGCTGTAACTCAAAGGTGAAATAAATGGTATGGCGGAAATGGAAGATGCTTTTAAAAGATTGTTGTAAATATTGAGGTCGGCCTCTGTTGCAGAGAGATAAAACAGGCTTCTTGTATCTCCGTCTTTTTTCACACCCAGCCGCTCTTCTTTCACCTGTCCGTTTGAATTTTTGTCAAACCGTAGCGAAATTTCCGCCAGCGCCATGGCGTTGAAATCAGAGACGGTTGTTGAAGTGTCTTCAAAACCGGCTATCCTTCTCCTGGCAAAAGCCGAATCGGTCTGGGAAGCTTTGATGTAAACCAAACAGGAATAGGATCCCTGAAATTGTATGGAATCTTTTTTCCTGATCACATTCCTGATGATCTCTTCCGCCCGGTCCTTCGCCTTTACTTTGATCACCACTTCCGACAGATCAGTTGAGTCTATTTCCATGATGATATCCTGAGCCACATCTTCATTATTCACCTGAACGCTTACCAGTTTGGTTTTATAACCCACCATGGTGACCACAAATTCATACTTTCCTCTTTCCAGTGAAAAAACAAAACTGCCATCATCTTTGGTGATGATGCCGGTATGTAATTCCCTGATGCCCACGCTGGCAAGCGGTAACGGTTCTTTATTCGCATTCATGACCACGCCGCTCACTTTAAAATATTGAGCATGCGCAGCAGCAGCCAAAACCAACAATAATACCAACAGGGTAAACCGGTATCGGAGCTTCATTTTCTTAGGCAGAATTTGATTGTAAAAATTGCAATTATCCGGCCGATATATCCCGGTAATATTTTCTTTTCAGCGTAATTTAACAAAATAATGCTGAAGCATCGCAATGAATCGGGTTTTTGATAGGGCTATCCTCCAACAAGCAACAGGGAATTTTCTATCTTACTTTTATCCAAAAATCATCGGTCCATTCAGAACCTGGAGACGGATGTTCTCCCAGCCGTAAAAAAATTATATCAAGTTGATCTTTAGAAAGTATTTGCTCCAGGAAACCGTAAAGTTCCTGTTCTTCAAACCGGATATGTTCGTCAATAAAATTTGCCAGTTCAATAAAAAGGGATTTATCTGAATGCTTGGAGAGATCAAGTATCATTTTTCTTATCTGTTCATGATCCTTTTGCATTCGCAGCGCTAATTCATGGCCTGCAGGCAGGTAAGGCAACAATATCTTTTCTTCCAGGAAAAAATGAGGTTTTATATGATTCTGCCAGTACCATAATATATATTGGTATATCCTTCCGGGATCAACATCATTTTTCATACCCTGGTAAATCCTCCATACCAGTAATAATCCCTCATGATGTTCCCTGCTGAGAGGCGCCAATTGAGGGCTACGCTTACCTGCACGTTCCGCTTCTGCCATACTGCAATACTATATACCACTTATCCAACCCGTATTGACATACAACAGAACTTCAAATGATTTTAATCAAATCAATTTTATTATTATCTCTGTTAAAAGCCAATAAATAATGTTTAACCAAAATTTTCCCGCCGACGTTTCTTTTCACAACTGTGAATAAGTAACTTTAGGAAATTATAACTTTCATCAGTTATATTTGAATACCACTTTGTAAAACACGTGGTAAAAACGAAGGGAAGCTTCTGTACAGGAACTCAGAAGACGCAGTAATAATCCGGAACCCCTTCACCGGCTTTGTGAACAGGTTTGAATCCGCCCGGCAATATAATCAGCGGATTTCTGCCAGCTAAACAGAAAAGCATTGACAGAAACGATTATTAACCTTGAAACCGTCAACCCTATCGAGTTTTTTGGAGTAAACAACGGAAAACTCGACATTCTCAAGAAAAAATTTCCACTGCTCAAGATTCTTTCCCGCGGCACGCAGATCAAACTAAGCGGCGCCCCGGAGCATGTTGAAAATGCAAAAGAAAAAATCGAGCTCATCGTGCAATATCTTGAACGGAACGGGCACATGAGTGAAAATTATTTTGAGCAAATTCTCGGTGGAGACGATGCTGAAACGGTTGACCACTTTATTGAACGGAATCCTAATGATATTCTCGTTTTCGGCCCTAATGGTAAAACCGTGCGGGCCCGGACCGCCAACCAGAAAAAGCTTGTACACATGGCTGAGCGAAATGATATTGTTTTCGCCATCGGCCCTGCAGGTACCGGTAAGACATACACTGCCGTTGCGCTTGCAGTGCGTGCCCTGAAAAACAAACAGGTAAAAAAGATCATTCTTACCCGCCCGGCAGTAGAAGCAGGTGAAAGCCTGGGATTTCTTCCCGGTGATCTGAAAGAAAAAATCGACCCGTACCTGCGCCCGCTTTACGATGCACTGGACGACATGATCCCTGCAGACAAATTAGGCTATTACATGAGTACAAGAGCTATTGAAATTGCACCATTGGCCTACATGCGTGGGCGAACTTTGGATAACGCCTTTATCATCCTGGACGAAGCACAGAATGCAACTAACCTCCAGCTAAAAATGTTTTTAACACGCATCGGTGCAAATGCAAAAGCAATAATAACCGGCGATATCACGCAGGTGGATCTGCCAAGGCATCAGAAAAGCGGATTACAGACAGCTGCCCGCATATTAAAAAATATTGATGGCATTGCGCACATTGAACTGGATGAAGATGATGTGGTACGTCACCGGTTAGTCAAAGCAATTTTGAGAGCCTATGAAAAGGAAAGAAATGACTTTCATAAAGAGCCGCCGCCGGAAGGAGAACAGCAAATGCAGTAACACTCGGTAAAGATTCTGTAAATTGCAGGAATGAAAAAGAAAAATAACCTGTTTTTTTTGTTCCTGCTTTTTTTTGCAGCAGGCTGCACTAATAACCCGGGTAAAGAAAAAAAACCAGAAAACGACATTGATGCGGCAAGAGATTTCATCCGTGCTGCACTGGACGGCAAATTCGATATTGCAAAAACCTACATGCTCCAGGATTCTTCCAACATACAGTATCTTGATGCCGTATCACGTAATTACCAGAAACTGTCCGACTCTACAAAAGACGGTTACCGGGAATCTTCAATCAATATTCACCTGGTCAACCCGGTCAATGATTCTACCACTGTTGTCGTTTATTCAAACTCTTTCATGAAAGACAAAGACACGCTGAAAGTATGCAGGCTACATCAGCAATGGCTGGTTGATCTGAAATATATTTTTGAACATAATATGGATACTTTGATCAATAAGCAAAACAAGATCGACACGATCCAATGATCAAAAACGTTTTATTGATAGGCTTAGGCGGGGGTGCCGGTAGTATAGCCCGCTATTTTTGCCAGAGATGGTTTGCAGACAACTTTCAAACCGCATTCCCGTGGGGCACCTTTGTGGTTAACATCGCAGGCTGTTTCCTGATAGGGATTCTTTTTGCTGTTTCAGAAAGAACCACTTTGCTTTCACCCCAGGTAAGATTAATGCTCATTACCGGCCTGTGCGGCGGATTCACTACCTTTTCCACTTTTGCTTTTGAGAATATGAATTTACTGCGCAGCGGAGATGTGAGCTATGCATTATTATACACCCTGGCCAGTGTCCTCCTGGGTATTGCAGCAGTATTTGCCGGCATTGGCCTGATCAAATTATTATAATATGGAATTACTACAGGGACAATCTAAACTACTTCGGATATTTCTTGGTGAAGCTGATCGCTTTAACCACCGCTTGTTGTATGAAGAAATTTTATTCGCAGCAAAAGAAAAAGGATTGGCCGGGGGAACTGTCTTAAGAGGAATTATGTCATTTGGCGCCAGTACCCGCATTCACCGTGCCCGGCTTATCGAGCTTTCCGAAGACCTTCCTATCATTGTGGAGATAGTGGACACTGCAGAAAAGATCGATGCTTTTCTTCATGTGGTCAATGACCTGTTCGAAAAATGCGGCCGCGGCGGGTTGATCACAGTGGAAAAAGTGGATGTATTGTATTATAAAGGAAGGGAATAATATAACTTTTTATAATAACCGGGAAACTCCGGGATCATTTGATCCGGTTTTATTTCATTATTTCCAAAGGTTTAATCAAAAAAAGATTTCACCGGTTCATGTCACCGGAGATGGAGAAAGAAATTCCTAACTTTAAGTATGCTGATCCTGTTGCTGATCTTTGCTGCCCTGGCAGTAGGTTTGATCGCCGGTGCAATGGCTTACTTTATCCATTACAACGAATACCAGCATCACCTGGCCGGAAACCTTCCTTTTAAAGAATCGCTCAAAAGCGCAATTGTTTCCTTCATCTACTTTTTTGCTATCTCCTTTGCCGTTGGTATCATCATGTATCGTTTATTTAAATAGAAGATCAGGAACCAATACCTTTGCAACAATTAAATTATGCAGACAGTAAAACATCCCTGGCATGGCGTATCCGCCGGAGAAAAAGCTCCGCATACAGTAAATGCTTTGATAGAAATACCCCAGGGTTCCCGTTCAAAATATGAAGTTGATAAAGACAGCGGTTTGCTGAAACTCGACCGGGTGATCTATTCCTCATTTCATTATCCAATAAATTATGGTTTCATTCCACAAACACTTGGCAAAGATCATGACCCGCTGGATATCCTGGTGCTCTGTTCTCAATCTATACAGCCGCTTTGTATTGTTGAAGCCAATATTATCGGCAATATGCAGATGATTGATAACGGGGTACCCGATGATAAGATCATTGCAGTGGCAGCAAAAGATCCTTCCGTCAACTTTTATTCACAAATACAGGACCTTCCTCACCATTTTTTGCTGGAACTCAGAAACTTTTTTGAACAATACAAAGTGCTGGAGAATAAAAAAGTGGAGATTGATAATTTTCAAAATAAAAAAGAAGCAATGAAGATCATTGAAGAATCCATAATATATTACAAGAAACATTTTAAGATACCCGGGAGAGAAAATTAAAATTTCACAAAAGGATTTTTTAGCGGTTATTATAAAATCAGCTCATGACGATTCTTACTTTTACTCTGATCATTTTTTTAGGTTCTATGCTGGCAGGCTTCCTGGGCTCACTCACAGGCCTGGGCGGTGGCATTGTCATCATCCCGATGCTATCATTGCTATTTGGCGTTGATATCCGCTATGCCATCGGCACTTCCATTGTGGCGGTCATTGCCACTTCTTCAGGAGCGGCGGCCGCTTATGTAAAAGAAGGCATTACCAACATCCGGTTGGGCATGTTCCTGGAAATAGCTACAACTATAGGAGCCATTGTAGGTGCATTTCTTGCAGTGTATGCTCCCACCCACCTTATTGCTATTATTTTCGGAGGCATCCTGATATTTTCTGCGGTACTTTCATTTCAGAAAAAAGTGCATTTCATAAAAAATGAACCGGCTACAGGCTGGGCAAAAGCATTGAAATTAAACAGTAATTATCCGGACATCAATGGCAATAAGATTGATTATTCAGTAAAAAATGTAGGGGGAGGCTTTGCCATGATGTGGGTGGCAGGAATTCTTTCCGGGCTGTTGGGGATTGGCTCCGGAGCTCTGAAGGTTTTGGCTATGGATAATATTATGAAGATACCTTTTAAAGTTTCCACTACTACCAGCAATTTCATGATCGGCGTTACGGCTGCGGCAAGCGCAGTTGTATATTTTCAAAGAGGATACATTGACCCGGGACTTTGCCTCCCGGTTACCCTTGGCGTTTTAATCGGTGCATTTTTTGGATCCCGTATTCTTACCAGGGCACAAACCAAAGGTCTTCGTATTGTATTTGCAATTGTGATTACCATCCTTGCAATTGAAATGATTTATAACGGAGCTACACACAGGCTCTAATAAATAAAATTATGAAAAACTACTGGCAGGATAAGAACATTGAAGTAGCCATAGGTAATTTGCTTCGCTGGGGAGTAATACTTTCCTCTCTGATCGTTTTTACAGGGGGTATTATTTACCTGGCCAATACCGGGGGAACGGTACCCGACTACAAAACCTTTCATGGCTTACTGCTGCCATATCATAGCTTTTCGGAAGTTCTTAGCGGTATCAAAGACCTGAAAGGCGAAGCGATCATTCAACTGGGAGTAATATTTCTTATTGCCACGCCTGTTGCAAGAGTTGCTTTTTCTATAATAGGTTTTGCATGGGAAAAAGATATTTTATACATTTTTTTGACTTTGATTGTACTTTGTATCATAATTACCAGCCTGGCATTAGGGGTGAAAGGATAATTTTCAGATATTTATTGAGAGGATTCATCTCTTTTTTCCGAAACAGGTAAAAAATATCCCGGCACCGGATACTCATGAAGAAACTAATTTTTATCGCAGGGCTTGCGCTTTTGTCCGGTTATTCCAATGCACAGCCGGCATTGGAACAGGTAGCGAAATATTATTTTCGCAGTAATCCATTTGCCCAGGAGATCAGCAGTTTTCTCCAGCAACTGATCAATGATCCTTCACTTACAAATACCAGGATCTTAAAACGCACCGATACGTCATTGTTCTATTTCACGGGAGAATATAAAAATTTCAATCCTTTTTTCTTTAAACCGGAAATGACATCGGTTATTCTTTCAGAAAAAGAACTGATCCTGAATGATTCGCTGAATATATTTGACACTGTTTTTGTTTACCAGATAGCCGGTTATACCGCCGGCGGAAAAGAAGGGGAGAATGATGTACAGCAGGAGTTTAAACGTTTTGACCGGAAATATTTAAAAAAATTTGCCACTAATGAACTGATCGGTCTGAAAACCGGGAACATTACTTATGGAGAAATCAGGAACTATTACATTACTGCTTCATATTTGTCACCTTTATCAGTAGCCTGGCAGGTAATCGGCAATTATAGGAGAAACGTTTTCGTCATTACATTACGATTCAAGATGAATGGAAACTTTGCCGTATTACCAATAACGCCTGATCATTTTTAAACGGTGAGTTCTTTTTCCCGTATCCGAACTGATGATACCTTTTTTAGTGATCGTGTCAATTCTCACTTTTCCCGAAGAATGAATGATCTCTCCGTTGCTCAGTAATATGCCTACATGAACGATCTCCTCCTTATCATTAAAAAAAGCAAGGTCGCCTGCCACCGCATCTTTCAATTTTTTTACCTGTTTTCCTTTTTGTGCCTGTTGCCATGCATCACGGGGCAAATCAATACCCATCATTTTAAAAATCGTTTTGGCAAAACCGCTGCAGTCAACCCCGAGGATGGTCCTTCCTCCCCATAAGTAAGGAGCATTTAACCATTGTATTGAAAGTTTTCTGACTACTTCCTCGCCGGGAATCACTTCATTTCGTTTTATTCTGTTTCCCGAAAAATAATATTCAAGGGTCCCGAATTTTCCGCTCTTCCCGTCAAAACCCAATAAAGACGCTCCGGCAGAAATGTGCATCGGCTTGCCCCCGATATCAATTACACTAAGCAGATCTGATGTAACCCAGGGATCATACTGCAATGCAAGGCTTCCGTCAATTTCTTCCAGGTGAGATATAGTGATCCAACCTTCATAATTTTCCGGAACAGAGCGGATCAGCGCCCATTTCTTTTTTATTTTTAAAACCATTACCGCTTCGCCGAATAAAAGCTGGTTTACCATCTCACTTTTATGAGAAGCTTTTTTCCGTACCGGCGCAGCAGGCACTTTGCAGGCAGCATATTCCATAATTGACTGTTTAATGCAGTAAATAAAACTCTGTGCAAAATAATGTGAAATCACATTGCATTTGCATCTATTTAAAAGTAAATTGATTATTTTCCGTTGGTGAATGCAGGTAAATATCAACAGCTTACTGATCAGCAGCTACTGGATCGTTTTTATAACGATCACAACAATGAATGGCTGGGTATTTTGCTGCAGCGTTATACGCTTCTGCTACTCGGGTTGTGCATGAAGTATCTGAAAAATGAAGAGCAGGCAAAAGACAGCGTACAACAGGTATTTTTAAAAGTGATCGGCGAGCTGCAGAAATATAAAGTTGAACATTTCAAATCCTGGATCTATATGGTGGCAAAAAATCACTGCCTGATGATCCTCAGGGACCGGCAGGGAAAAATTCCGGCAGAACTGTCAGAAAGATTGAAACTGCCCGCAGAAGATGAAATACAGGGCCGGCAAACATTGCTGCAAAACAATCACACCATGGACCTGATGGAAAATGCCCTGAAGGAATTAAACAGCGAGCAGCAACAATGTATAACTTTGTTTTACCTGGAAAAAAAGAGCTACCAGGAAATAAGTGAACGGACCGGTTACAGTTTGCTGCAGGTGAAAAGTTATATTCAAAACGGAAAAAGAAATCTTCGGATACTTATTGATAGAAAACTGAAAGAAGAAAAGAGCGGCACCTGATATGCAGGACAATTATAAAGACATATTATCCCATCTTTCCGGCGAAATTGACCAGGAGACGTTACTGTTGTACCTGCAAAACAAACTTACGGGTGAAAAGAAACATGAAATTGAAAAGAAACTCCTGGAAAATGAATTTGCCGGTGAAGCATTAGAAGGTTTACAGCAATTCAGGGACAAGCAGCAACTTTCCGCTACGGTTGAAATGCTGAACCGGGAGCTGAAGAAAAAAACAGAACGCAAAAAAAAGCGCCGCCAAAAACTGGAACTGAAAGGCCAGCCATGGCTCTATATCACCATACTGATCCTGATACTCCTTATTGTCATCAGCTATATCGTAATACGTAAGATGCTCCAATAGAATCAATAACCACATTGATCATAGATTTCATTTGAAAATCTTTTGGATTCCGTTGTTCACCATTTTTCCACTATTGTTTTATCAATATGAACTTAATATTAATTTTTTAGCCGGCAAGAACTTTTATCCATAAGGGTTGTAATTTGTATGGGTCGGATTTTAAATACTCTTATATGCAATGGACATCTGTAAACGGGGAAAACGGACATACCAGATATATTCTATGGGAGAATAAAAAGAAACTGCTGAGTCTAGAATTTCACCATTCAACAAGCTGGGTACGGGTAAAATCAGCAAAAGAGAAAAGAGTGCTGCTGATCCGCAGCGAAGGCGTATTGAGAAAAAAGGCTGTAATGAGAAATGAATATGGTATTATTATCGGCCGGCTGTATCATGAAAACCGGGAAAATCATATTGAAGTAAACAATAAAGACTTTTCCTGCACTTTCAACAATATTTATGAACCGGAATTCAGGATCTGCCGGGAACCGGACAAGGATCATGTCACTGCCTGTAAACTCAATCTTGATCCTCTTTATTTTGCAAAAAATAAAAAACTGCCTGAAAAGCTTGAATCAGGCATGTTACTTTCATTATGCTGGCATCTTGCACAACCTGTGGTAAAAGTAAAAGAATCAGAACTGAGTTTAGAAAATGAATTGTAGCTTAAAGAGCTTTCCAGATTTTTTTTGCAAACTCCTCCAGTGACGGGTCTCTTGCCCCCATCAGCAATAAAACGCAATTGTCAGTAAGATGAGGTTGCACCGCTTTCAAAAAGTTTTCCCTGTCTGCAACAAAAAAGGCGGGTTTATTCATCGCTCTTAAATCCGAGATAAGGTCATTAGCAGATATGGTTTTCTCGGCAGTGCCCCCCGCATAAAATATCTCGCTCATCCAGATCTCGTCCCGGGGACGTAATACCCCTGCTATTTCCGTCACAAAATCGTTTCTCAGAAAACGGGTAGGTCCGTATCCGTGAGGCTGAAACCAGGCAATCACTTTCGGGGCTACCGGCTGGCATGCCCTGATAGCAGCAGCACATTTTACGGGGTTGTGTGCAAAGTCATCAATAACCCAAACGCCTTTTTTATTTCCCAGTACCTGGTGACGGCGGTAGATGCCCTCATAATTTTTCAATGCGGCAGCACAGGTTGGCAGATCCACACCTAAATAATGAGCAGTGGCAGCAGCAGCAACAGCATTCTCCATATTATGTTTTCCCAATAATTTCATTTCAAAGAGTACATGGTTAATCCTGAAAGAAATATTTAATCCTTTTTGAACAAAGCCTGTTGCTTCATATCCTGCATCTGTACCGGGCTCAGTAGAAAAATCAAACTGAATATTTTGAGAGAGCTTTCCAGCCAAAGTATTTGACCGGTTTACAATGAAAGTACTGCTATTGTTTTTGAATGTCGTGAAGATCTCCATGAGGGTTTCCACTTCTTTATGATCTTTATCTACATTTAATAATATTCCAATTTCGGGATGATACTGTACAATGGATCCATCACTTTCATCTGCCTCGATCACTAACCAGTCGCCGCTCCCGACTTTTGCATTACCGATCTTGCCTTTTTTGATAAGGCTGGTTAATCCTGCACCACTGATAATTCCCGGTTCCAGGCCCGCAAAATCCAATATATCGAAGAGCATAGCGCTGGTGGTGCTTTTTCCGCTGGTGCCTCCTACTGCAATTGTCTTTTTACTCTTTGCAATCAATGCCAGAAGCTCAGCCCTCATTATAATTGGAATATCTAATTGTTTTGCCCTTTGTATTTCAATTACCGTGTCCTCTACTGCGGCAGAAGCTACAACAAGGTCAATACCGCCTGTAATCCCTTCGCCGTTTTGCAAAAAACAATGAATACCGTCAGCTTCCAGTTTTGAGCGTATTTCATTGTATTCATCTTTTTTAAAAAACCGGTCGCTCCCTGAAACATTTTTACCTATCCCTTTCAGGTATTGAGCCAGGGCGCTCATGCCGCTACCGGCTATTCCGATGAAAAACGGGTTTTTAAAAGAGTCAAGTGAAGTAATCATGATGCAAAGAAAAGACAATTCGTTTTTCAAATTTGCTTTTCCCGTTCTTCTGCCAAACAAATATTTCACTGCGGCAGACAGCAGCACTCATTCCTTTTTCTTTACATTCAGAACAGACAGGCACATCTTTAAAATGAAAAATTGCCATTCTTCATTCATTTAACCAATATTATAAAAACAGTAACATCCTGCACTCTATATTCGCTATTTTAGAGGTAAACCTGAACCCGATAAAACTGATCCCATGAGATCCTTATTGATTGTACCAGTACTAAAAAGTGCCCTTCTTGCTTTTTTCGCAACAGTATCTTTGCACCAGTTGCTGCCTGCCCAGGAAATTCCCGTTACAATAAAAATTACTAACACAAAAAATGAGGCTGTTTCTTTTGCTACCATTAATATTTCAAACAGAACTGATACGACGCAACACTGGAATAAAGTGGCAGACAGCAGCGGAAAGGCTGATTTTAAATTAAACAAAGGTTCACACTACCATGTAAGAGTCAGTTCGGTGAATTACCGGTTTTTTGAAAAACAAATCAGCATAACCGGTAATCAAAGGGTATTTATTTTCACTCTTGAACCGTTGCCCAAAATATTATCTGCAGTTACCATCACATCTTCGAAGCCTATGATGCGGCAGGAAGATGATAAAACCGTAGTGGATCCTGAAAACCTGGTTGCTATGTCCACAAGCGGGTACGAGGTTCTGGAAAAAACTCCGGGCCTGTTTATAGATCAGGACGGGAATGTTTATATCAGCAGCATGACACCGGCAACTGTTTACATCAATGGCCGTGATATGAAAATGAGTGCAGACGATATGGCGACACTTCTTAAAAACCTCCCGCCTAATGCCATTTCAAAAATAGAAATACTCCGTACGCCCTCGGCAAAATACGATGCAACCAGCTCCGGCGGTATCGTCAACGTAGTGCTGAAACGCGGAATAAAGATCGGAAAAACAGGAAGCATTAATGCCGGTATGCAGCAAGGGGCATACGGCAATCAATTCATAGGTTTTAATTTGAATAACAATGACGGAAAGAAAAACTCATATATCAACCTCAACTACAGCAATCGAAACAGTTATCAAAACATGGTCACTGACCGTTTGTTTGCCATAGATTCTTTATTAAGCCAGGATGCACGAACCAAATACCCGGCACATTCGTATTATGCAGGTTATGGCACAGGCGATTCATTGGGAAAAAACTGGGATGTAAGTTTATCGGGTAATATTTCTTACAATGACTTTAATAATACCACCAATAATGAAAGTGCCATAAGAAAGATCAGCACTTCGCAATTACTTGCAGACAACCTGAACCTGGTCAACAATAATGGAAATTCTTTAGCAGTCAATAACGGAATTGATGCCAAAATGAAGATCGACACTGCAGGCTCTGAATGGGACAATTCTGTATTTTACAGTTATACCCGAAACACCACAGACCAGGTATTTTCCACGAATTATTTTTTCCCAGCCATTCCTGCCACGGGCGGAGACGGGAGCGGGAAAACCAGCCGGAATTACTTTTACATCACTTCTGATCTGAAGCTGAAAACAAAAAAAAGATTCACTCTGGAAACAGGAGTAAAATCTTCGGTTCACCGGTTTGAAAATAAAACCAATTATTTCATTGGCACCGGCGGCATCCGTATCAAAGATCTTTCAAGAACCAATACATTTCATTATACAGAAAACATCAACGCAGCCTATTTGCAAGGTTCACAAACTTTCGGAAAAGACATTGTGCTGAAGGCAGGAGCCAGGCTTGAGAATACAAACATGGTTGGGAAACAACTGATCCCATTCGATACTTCTTTTGCCATACACCGTACCGACCTTTTTCCTTATGTGTACCTGAGCAAGAAAATAATGGAGATAGCCGGTTATGATCTGCGTGCCTACCTGGTATATCGCCGCACCATCAGCCGCCCGTCTTATGATTACCTGAATCCTTTTCCCCGGTATGTAGATCAGTATATGTATGAAACAGGAAATCCTTCCCTACGACCGCAATTCACCAAAAACTATGAAGCGAACATAAGTATCAACGAGCGACCGATCGCAGCTATCGGCGTTAACGATACAAAAGACATTTTTACCAACGTTACCTATCAGTCTGATACCAGTAAAACAGTTGCATACAGGACTTATGATAATCTTGGCAGCAATAAAGAATTCTATTTAAGGGCTCTCGCAGCCATCCCGCCGGGCAAAAGATATTTTTTTGTAATCGTTGCTCAATACAATCACAACTTTTACCAGGGGCAATATGAGAATCAGCCACTCTCTTATAAGAAAGGAAGCTGGACCTTTTTTACGTACCAGTCCCTAAAACTGGACAAACGTTCACAGCTATCACTTCATGGATTCATGAGATTGAAAGGCCAGCAACAGTTTTATGAACTGGGCACTTTCGGTTCGTTGAATGCAAGCGTCAACAGAAAATTTCTTAAAGATAAACTGACGGTCACTTTAAGCATGGTTGATATTTTCTTTACCAATAAAAATGATTTCACCATCCACCAGGGAAGCATTAATGCGTATGGAAGCAGGCAAACGGACAGTCGCAGGGCCGGGATCAATATCCGGTATAACTTCGGTATCAGTAAAAAGGAAAAGGATGAAAAAAAGAAATTCCCCGACATAGAGCCTCAATAAAGATCCTGATCGGCATTACCTGTATAAAAAAAAAGAAATGTCTTATCGCATTCTAATGCGTTTTTAAGAACAATACCCGGAACAGCCAAATCAATTTTTCTTTTCCTCTTTTATCCGGTGATGGCTATCTTTATAAAAAAAGTAATGGTTAAAAAGATTTTATTTTCTGTTCTTCTTGTACTCTCAGTAAATTTTTTGCCCGCACAGGCAAAAAAATTAATTCAACGGCCAAAATTAGTGGTAGGTATTGTGGTGGATCAAATGCGCTGGGACTATCTCTATCGTTATTATAACCGTTTTGGCGAAGACGGATTCAAACGGATGCTGAATGAAGGTTTTTCCTGTGAAAATACTATGATCAATTACCTGCCTTCTTATACAGCCGTGGGGCATACAGTGATTTATACAGGCTCTGTTCCTGCGATCGATGGCATTGTAGGAAATGACTGGATTGACCAGAACACCGGGAGAAAATGGTATTGCACAGAAGATACTACAGTTACCGGAATCGGCCCAACAGGTAAAGCCGGGAAAATGTCACCCCGAAATAATCTTGTTTCCACAATCACTGATGAATTACGTCTTGCTACAAATTTTCAATCAAAAGTGGTTGGCATTTCATTGAAAGACCGTGCTTCGATTTTACCTGCCGGGCATACGGCCAACGGTGCTTTCTGGTTCGATGATTCAACCGCATCTTTTATCACCAGCAGCTACTACATGGATGAACTGCCCGGATGGGTTAAAAAATTCAATGACCAGAAAGAACCGGAGAAACTGATGGTCAGTAACTGGAATACGCTTTACCCGATCGGCACATATATGCAGAGCACTGCAGACAATGTGAACTGGGAAGGAAAATTTAAAAAAGAAAATGAACCGGTATTTCCTCATGACCTGAAAACTATTTACAATGAAGATCACGAAAACCTGCGCAGCACCCCGTTCGGCAATACACTGACCCTTGATTTTGCAAAAGCTGCCGTAAACGGATACAACCTGGGAAAGGGAGCAGCAACTGATTTTTTAACAATCAACTGCGCTTCGACAGACTACGTGGGGCATAAATACGGTCCAAATTCCATTGAAGTAGAAGATACATATCTCAGGCTTGATAAAGACCTTGCTTCATTCTTCCGTTTCCTGGATGAAAAAGCAGGCAAAGGAAATTACCTTGTATTCCTGAGCGCTGATCATGGTGCTGCTCATGCTATCGGTTTTATGAGGGAACATAATTTACCCGCCGATTTCCTGGATCAGAAGAAAATTCTGCTCAATGAATATTTAAAAGAGCAATTCGGCATAGAGGATCTGACCATACATAATATCAATTATCATATAAGTTTTGATGAACATAAAATCAAGTCGGCAAATCTGGACAGGCAGTCAGTAAAAAATGCTGCAATAGCTTTTTTACAGAAACAACCGGGCGTTCAGTTTGCAGTTGATATCGAAAATATCGGGTCATCTCCTATACCGGAGCCGGTAAAAAGAAATATTATTAACGGATACAATCCAAAAAGATGCGGCCCCGTGATGATTATTCCGGAACCGGGGTGGTTTGGAGGTAAAGAAGGAGGAACCGGAACTACACATGGCAACTGGAATCCTTACGATACACATATACCATTGCTGTTTATGGGATGGGGAATTAAACATGGTTCCACAAACCGCACCGTTCAAATGTCAGACATTTCACCAACACTGGCAGCGTTGCTCCATATTCAAATGCCCAATGGTAGTGTAGGAAAAGTAATAGAAGAAGTCATTAAAAAATAGTCCCCGCAACCGGCGTTCACTTTCATTCCTGGTAGTGGCCGGGAACTGTGAATATTTTTGGTATTGGAATTCCTGAAAAAATTAAAAATTGCCAAATAAGATCAGGAACGTTTTCCAGCCGTTTACTTTTCAAATCCCACCGTTTAATAATTCAGGCATGCTGTTTATTGAGTTCCTAACAACGCTATTCAGGGGAAGAGCTACATTAGAGGATATATACATAAAGGACTATGAAACTACTCAGGTTACTTTCGATACCGTTAATAATTTCCGGGCTGATGTCTGCAAAAAATATCAAACCGGAGGTAAAAGAGCACAAGGCAGGGAAAAATAAGAATGTAAAAGGAACCTTATTGGTTTACACCGGATCCTTAAAAAATTCTTTTTTTGATCTAACTGTAGGTATTCACATCGAAATCTCACCTGATGTGGGTATCCGTTATGAAACTGTTATAGAAAGAGAAGACAGGGTGATGACGCATGTTGCCCTATTTTATAAATTTTCCTATCCTGACCAAAGTATCACCTACAACTATCTCACCCGCAGTTCAACTATTCACAAAAGGAAAAACGCCGCCCCGGGCTTTTCGGATAAAGAATTTATCGTAATCGGAAAAGAGAAGATAGACAATTACGTTTGTACCCATTTGCATCATGAGAATGACGATGAAGATAACAAGGCAATAGCTGATTACTGGATGAGTACCGATTTACCGGGTTATAATGCTTTGGCAAAAGCCCTGAGCGGATCAGCAAAAGAAGACCCAAATCAAAAATTCATACCGCTCAGCGGAAGTCTTTTCGAATATGGGGCATTGGTAAGAATGACCACAAAATCCAGCGGTAAGAATCCAATGTCGGGAGGAAACAGCATCATTGACCTGAAAGAAGTCAATACAAACATGAGTTTCCCTGAAAGCGATTTTGAAGTACCTAAAAAATAAGCAGGATAAAATACCATTCTCCGGTACAACTGAATAAAATAACCAGGGTTAATTTTTTTTCTTATCCGGATATTTTAAAGGCCCGGCTAACACAAAAAAAAGGATCTTACGGTCCAAAAAAAATTTATCCAATTCCGGTGTTACGCTCTCCTTTTTGCAGGAGATTTCCGTTTTAATTTATGCAAAGCTTCATCAATTGCTTCACTGAGGTTATCAAAAGTAGGTTTACCTGTAAATACTTCTCCATTAATAAAAAAAGCAGGTAACTGTTTTACACCTCTTTCAATGCCCTCTTTCAGATCATCCTGAACCTGCCATCCATAAGTTCCATTCACCAGGTCCTCCAGGAATTTTTTATCAGAAATGCCTGCTTCTCTCGAATGGAGTTTCAGGCTCACAGTACCGAGGTTACGCCTGTTTTTGAAAAGAACATTATGCATTTCCCAGAACTTACCAGACTGTGCAGCGGCTACAGCCGATTCACTCGCTTTCATGCTGCGTTGATGGACACGTGTCAGGGGAAAATGACGGAAGTTGAATTTGATCTTACCGTCATACTCTTCCAGCAGCTGTTTAACAACCTCGTTTGCTTTAGCGCAATCTTCATTTTCATATTCACCAAACTCCATCAATGTTACCGGGGCGTCAGCATCACCGACAAATACATCTTTTGGTTCAATGATCTCGACTATTTCTTTCTTGAATGCCATTTCTTTTCTCCTTTTTATTTACCTGTGCGTTCCTGTATAAAAACAATCACAAAGCCTTTTTGTTTTGAATAGTATTATCTTTTTTGACCTTATCAAACCGGCTGAAGATAGTCTTTTTTTCATGCTGAAAAAGAACGTTTGTAACTTATTTATAAACAGGCTCTCATTCCCTGAATACCAAGGAATTACAAGACCCGGGATCCATCGTTTACGAACGAGGTTTGGGATTACCAATCACTTAGCTTTATTGGGATTGCCTGGTTTTTTTTCCCGCAACTTTTTCCAGTTCCGGCTTTTCGTTTCTGAAAACAACCGTATTATCGAATACATCTATTAATACAGGGTGGGACTTATCAATTTCTCCCGCCAGTATTTTTTTGCTGAGCTGGTTGACAATTTCCTTTTGTATCAGTCTTTTCAAAGGTCTTGCCCCGAATTGGGGATCAAATCCCTGGTCAGCAAGATATTCCAGCAGGTAATCACTAAACTTCAGATCTATACCACTCTTTGATATCAATTGTTTCAGGTTATTCAATTGAATTCTGACAATACCCATAATCTCTTTTTTCAACAGCGGTTGAAACATGATGATCTCATCCACACGGTTCAGAAACTCAGGCCTGATGGTTTGTCTCAATAAATTCATAACGTCGATCTTCGCTTTTTCGATAGCTTCTTCTACAGCCTGCTCATGTTCACCACGACGGTCTGACGGCAGATTTTCAAATGCTTCCATGATCAGGTTGCTGCCGAGATTGCTCGTCATAATAATAATGGTATTTTTGAAATTTACCAGCCTCCCTTTATTATCGGTAAGCCTCCCGTCATCCAATACCTGCAGCAAAACGTTCCAAACATCCGGATGTGCTTTTTCAATCTCATCCAGCAACACTACACTATATGGCTTACGACGTACTGCTTCGGTTAGCTGCCCGCCTTCATCATATCCCACATAACCGGGAGGAGCACCCACCAGTCTTGAAACCGTGTGTTTTTCCTGGTATTCACTCATGTCAATCCTTGTCATCATGCTCTCATCATCGAACAAATATTCTGCAAGCGCTTTCGCCAGTTCGGTTTTGCCCACGCCGGTAGTTCCTAAAAAGATAAAAGAGCCGATCGGTTTTTTCGGATCCTGCAATCCTGCACGGCTTCTCCGAATAGCATCAGCTACTGCAGTTATTGCTTCATCCTGGCCTACTACCCTTTCATGCAGGTGCTCTTCAAGATGCAATAGCTTTTCCTTATCGCTCTGCATCATCCTTGCAACAGGTATCCCGGTCATCTTTGCAACACTTTCAGCAATATCTTCTGCATCCACTTCTTCTTTGAGCAAACGGTTTTCACCGGCGGCATTCAGTTGCTTACTCGTATCGGCAATGATCTTTTCCTGGTCCTTTATTTTACCATATCTTATCTCTGCCACTCTACCGTAATCACCTTCCCGTTCTGCCCTCTCGGCCTGCTGCTTCAGGTTTTCGATCTGTGCTTTGGCATTCTGCACTTTTTCTACTAACTCCTTTTCTTCCTTCCATTTTGCTTTCAAGGTATCCCGCTCCACACTCAGATTGGCAATCTCCGTATTTAATTCTTTTAACTTTACTTCGTCATTTTCTCTTTTAATCGCTTCCCTTTCAATTTCCAGTTGCCTGATCTGCCTTTCGAGTGTGTCCAGTTCTTCCGGCATAGAATTCATTTCGAGCCTGAGTTTGGCAGCGCTTTCATCAATAAGGTCTATCGCTTTATCCGGTAAAAAACGGTCAGTAATATAACGGTTTGATAATTCCACTGCTGAAATGATCGCTTCATCTTTGATCCGCACATGATGGTGTGTTTCATAACGATCCTTCAAACCCCGGAGAATGGAAATAGCATCTTCCACGCTTGGCTCCCCGATCACCACCCGCTGAAATCTTCTTTCCAGCGCTTTGTCTTTTTCAAAAAATTTCTGGTATTCATTTAAAGTGGTTGCGCCAATTGCTCTCAATTCCCCACGGCTCAATGCAGGTTTCAAAATATTGGCAGCATCCATAGCGCCTTCACCGCCTCCTGCACCAACAAGAGTATGGATCTCATCTATAAACAAAATAATTTCTCCGTTGCTATTGCTCACTTCTTTCACCACACTTTTCAGCCGTTCTTCAAACTCACCTTTATATTTTGCACCGGCAATCAATTGTCCCATATCCAGTGCATAGATGATCTTCGACTTCAGATTTTCAGGGACATCACCGTTTACGATACGATGTGCAATGCCTTCAGCAATTGCTGTTTTACCTACCCCGGGCTCACCAACAAGTATAGGGTTGTTTTTTGTACGGCGTGATAATATATGTAGCGTCCTTCTTATCTCTTCATCCCTTCCGATCACCGGATCCAGTTTTCCCTGGCGTGCCATCTCGTTCAGGTTTCTTGCGTATTTATTCAGCGCATTGTATTCCTGCGACTGCGTCTGTGATGTGATCGTCTCGCCCTTACGAAGATCTTTTATTGCAGCTATCAGTCCTTTTTCAGTAAGACCCGCACTCTTCAATAATTTACCGGTGGTATCATTGCCCTGAACCAGGGCTACAAGCAAGATCTCAGGCGTTATGAACTCATCATTAAACTGTTTCAATGAAGCCCCTGCTCTCAGCACCGCATTATTTGCCTCTCTGCTGATAGACTGCGCCGGCTCGCCCGCGGCTTTTGGCAGTTGATCAGCTGCTTCACGCAGTTTGCTCTCCAGCAGGTTTAATGTAACATTATTTTTCTTCAGCAAATAATCTACCGGTGAATCCTGCTGTTCCAGCAATGCTTCCAGCAAATGTTCGGTTTCAATATTCGCATTTTTAGAATTAAAAGCCAATTGTTGTGCCTGCTGCACCACCTCAGCGGCTTTTATTGTAAAGTTGCCTAAATTCATATTTTAAATCTCCTTATGGTTGAACAACTGAAGCAAACCGCAATCCAACACCCAAATTCAGAAACTATGTCATATAAAGGTAAAGCTATCTGCCTGAAAAGCAGTCTGCTGCTGGCATTTCTGTTAATGTTGCAGCCACTATTCAGCCAGTATAATTTCTCGCAACTTGATCAAATGCTTTCGAATGATCAAAAAGCATTAGGCAATAATGCAGTGTTCCTTCTTTGGAATAAAGATTCAATACTGTTTAAAAAGCAGCTGGGTGATTTCAACAGCAAGACACAAGCGCCAATTGCCAGCTGCAGCAAATGGCTGACCACTGCCCTGGTCATGATATTCGCGGATGAAGGAAAAATATCGCTGGAGGACCCGATTGTAAAATACATTCCTGAGTTCGGGAAATATTTTAAAAATTATATCACTATTCGCCAATGCCTTTCCCATCTTACTGGAATAAGATCCGACAAAAACATATTAAAAAAGATAATGGACAGGAAAAAATTCAGTTCGCTGGAAGAAGAAGTAAACTCTTTTGCTGCTCATGACATCCAGGCCAACCCCGGAACAGAATTCAGATATAGTGAAATAGGATTGAATATTGCAGGACGTATTCTTGAAATTGTCAGTAAAAGAAAATTTGACGTTCTCATCAAACAAAAGCTTTTCAACCCGCTTACAATGAGAAGAACGACATTTAGCTCATTCGATGGAAGTGCAATTAATCCTTCAGGCGGCGCACAATCCACGCCTGAGGACTACATGAAATTCCTGGTAATGCTATTAAATAAAGGTAAATATAACGGGCAGCAAGTCCTGAGCGAAGCAGCTGTGGAACAAATGATACAGGTCCGGACCACTCCTGATATGATCAAATATGCACCAAAATCAGCACAGGGATTTAACTATGCAATGGGAAGCTGGGTATTGGAAGAAGGAAAGAACGGTAAAGCCAATGCATTAACATGCCCGGGATTGTTCGGTACCTGGCCTGTTGTTGATTTTTGCAGAGATTATGCTTACATTATTTTTGTAAAAAATTTATTAACTGAAGACCGGACCGAAATAAATCTTGAGATCAAAAAAACAATAGACAGCCAGCTCCCTTCAACCTGCAATTAATCAGTCAACCACAACCACACCATATATGTACGAACATAGGAAAATGGCATTAGCGCCCATGAAAATTTTCTATAAGAGAGTGATGAAAAATATTTTACTCTCTTCGCTGATCATTTTTATCTGCCTGATGATCGGGATCCTGGGGTATCATTATACTTCAAACATTTCCTGGCTGGATTCTCTGCATAACGCATCCATGATCCTATCCGGAATGGGCCCGGTAGTGGAAATCAATACGGTCATCGGCAAATGGTTCTCTTCGCTTTATGCCCTGTTTTCCGGTGTGGTATTCATCACTAATATCGGTATCATCCTGGCGCCGGTAGCACACAGGTTATTCCATCGCCTGCACCTGGGGGAGCAGTAATTAAAAACTTTTTTGATCAGAAGAATTGTTTTTTACTAACACGACTTTGCTGCGATCAGCCTGATAAATATTGTCATAAAACCGTACTGCATCAGTGTACTCTTTTGCAGGAAACCTGCCACTGTATTGCTCCACCAACCGGTAATAAACTATTTTATTCCCTTCAAGTATTACTGAATTGGAATATTTTCCAAATTTACTTTCTATAGTAACTGGCCTGGGTACTGATTCAGCTTTATACCCATCGGGAATTAAGATTTCTGCAGAATCAATATCGCGGTATTCCGCATGGAAAACAATATCATATTTTCTTTCTTCGTTCATGCCGAATTTCCTTGATGAACGGGTCATGATGTTGGGCATAATGAATAACCGTTTGCCTGTAGCAGAAGCATAGTTGCTTACCGTCAGATCAAGTGTTTCCTGCATTACAGGAAGTGAAGATAGTTCTTCAGTGTAATCAAAACTGTTTACTTCATACGTACCAAAATCAAGTTGTTCCCTCAGGTTTTGTTTTATTTTTTCTTTTGATAAATAATGTATCATCTGATGCAGTTTATCTTCCTGCATGGCTCTATAATCCGTCACAGACTTTACTTTCAAAGTTTCATTCTCATCCAATACAGCACTCACTTTCCTGATCATTGTGTTCTCATTCAATCCGTACACGGGAGTATGTATCAGCTTGCTCTCATTTTCATTAATCAGTAATGCTTTGCGGTTGCAGGTAAAATCGCTTAAATATCCTGATGGTAAAGTCTGACTGGTACATTCGAGCCAAACCGTATCTCCTGAAACAGGCACACTCAAGATCACATGATTGAATTGCTGTGAAGGAAAATCATCTAAAATTGGCCTGGAATTTCTTCCTGCTTTTACCAATGTATAAAAAGACGGAATACCGGCTTCCTTTAATATGCTGTACATATAATTGGTCAATGCCTTACAATCACCATATCCTTTATTAGCTACGTAAGTTGCATCGAACGGTTGCCATCCGCCAATCCCTAATTGAATACTCACATAGCGGGTGTGTTTTTGCATATATTCATACAAAATCTGAATTTTTTTCTTAATGTCCGTTATTCCATCGGATAATTGATGAACTTTAGTTTTTACATTATCCGGCAATACATCTCTTCCCTGTTTGAGTGCATAGACAAATCTTCCGAAATCCTGCCAGCTGTTCATATTGCCGGAATAATTATCAACCTGGAAATCTGTTGGAGCAAAATAAATGCAGGGCGTAATTTCATTCTGGTAAGGTGAATTGGGCTCTTCTAAAAATGCAGGCAGGTCATGTACAGACCATCGGGTAACAACTTTTCCTTTATCAGTTGAGACTTCAGGTTCGCCGGGATAATTAAAAGAACGGAACCGGAATTTATACTCTTCAGGGCAGATCATCGAAAACTGGCTGAATTCCACTGATATCTTTTCATCATTTTGCGGCATCCATGCCGGGAAAAAAAGTGTATTTCTATAGCGGATAACTTCTGTGTATTCTATTGTATAAGGATATGCTTTATAGTAGAAATTATGTCGTTTAACCCGGCTATCATCCATCAGGCTGTTATCATCTACCCCGCTGATGTCTTCCATATCCTTTGACTTCATCTTTTTTATTATTCTTCCGTTGCTATCATATAAGATTCCCTCCACAGACAGGATATCACGCATCTTGTCATAATAATCAGCAAATCCTGAACTGTTTTCACCGCTTTCTTTCATGATTGTAATGACATAATGATTCCATTCCGTTGCTTCCCTGGTGTTATTAACCTGGAACCGTACTTCCTGAAGCCGGACAACTGCATCTGCATTTTTTAAAAGTACCTGGGGAATCTTTGATACAGCATAATCTCCATCACCGGCAAAAGACAATGAATCAAAAAAAAGAATTAGATAAATTAACAGGCAGGGCTTTTTCATTTTATCAGGATTTCTTTTTCAAGACGATTTGTTCACTTTGCTTTTTTACGATCCTGTTAAAAAACTCTCTTAGAATTTCATATTCATCCTGCTGGAAAAATGTCCGTTTAATGAGAATTCTTGCCCGGATTGAAATCACACCTCCTGACTCTGCAATAAGATATTCAAATTGTCCGTCTCCTTCTTCATCTATCACAACCTTTTCTGATTTCGGCAATTCATCGATCTGGTAACCACCGGGGATTATCAGGCTAAAATTATAGGACTCATCTATTACGTAAGGCATTTCAACCGGGTAAAATCTTTCAGCAGACTTAAACGGATTTTGTTTGTATCCCTCACCCATCATTGGGTTCACATAAATAATGTCATTACTGTCCTGGTTCATCTTAAATTCATAAAAGATTTTGACACTTGTTTCCAGGCTGTCCAACTGGTCAATTTTTGAATTAAAAAGTTCGGATATGCCGGAGCCATACGCTTTTCTGATAGTTTGAAAAAAATCATCTTTCCCTTTTTCTTTTATTCTCTCCCTTATTGTATGAGATTCATAATAGCCGGGGGTCTGTGTGAATTTTCCTACAATCTCCCCTTTATCATTCTGCGTAATAAACACATACGTTGATTTTTTTTCCAACAAAGAATCTGCAGAAAATTCCAAAGGGGTAGCTTTCATATCCACAACTCTTGCATTTCCATTATAACAATCAGGTGTTAATCTGCCAAAACCCAAGCGGGGCTGGCTCGCATCAAGAAATATTTTTTTCCTATCTGCTTTTACCATGCAGATTACATAATTAAAACGGTCAAGAACGGGATACAATGCGTAGGTATAACCATGAGACCTTGTGCTTAAAATAACAGGATCGGCATTTATATCTGCATATTTCAGCATCGCAGTCAGTAATAAGTTGATCTCCGCCACACTGCCCTTCTTTTTTTTAAAAATATTTTTCAAAGATTCATCCAGGTTCCACCTGTTATAAGATGTGCAGGTAAAATTATCCCTTACATAATTAAAGATGTTTTTGGCCTTTTCCGTTTCACTACTTACTCCGTTGATCAGGGGCTTCACGACATCGCTCATCCAACCGTTATTACGGTTGAGATCCGCTCCAAACTGGTCAGACTTTAGTAATTTATCACATACCTCAGGCCAGGTGCCCATCACCTTGGTTGTCTGTAGTGGATACTTGTACTCCGATAATTGGAAGCTGATCTTTGCAATATGGTTGTTAATGGTAGAAGTAAAACTTTCCTCCTTTAATGCAGGAACATTTCGCATTACCCAACGATAGTCAGCTACCTGTGCATCAAAATCAAGTGATTCACTTCTGTTTGAAGTATAATTATCTGCTACATGAAATCTTGCATTCCGGTACTTCTTGTCCTGTAAGTAAAAAGGCTGATACCCCTGGGTTAGAAAAACATATCCTAAAAATTCCGGACAAGTCAAATTATATTCGCTCCATAAAACAGGGTATTCCCGCTGGAAGCCCCATGGTTGCAGGTTAAATAAAAAGTCAGATGTAACCGTGTACTCATACTCGATTATTGATCCCTCTCTGACATTAGGAAAGGTAAATTTTCGTACTATTTCATGACTATTGAGTACATCTTTATACACTCCGCTTCTCGAATCCAGCCTGGTTTCAGAAACCTTACCGTTTTCCATGTTATAGGTTACTGCTTTTACTTTATTCAGTTGTTCTTCATCAGTGCCATCTTTATAAAGATAGATCTCCACATTAGCAGCATCATAACCGCTCTTGTTAAGAATTTTTACCCTTCTGAACCGAGTAAATTCCAGTGAAAACCATCCTTTTGAATTCCCTAAAATTTGTGAAGATCCCACATCTGCAATAACAACTGCATCGGCATTACTATCTAGCGAATTCAGGTTTATATTGAAATCCGCTACTGCTATTTTACCATATTTTGCATCAGTTTGAGTCGGCTGTTGCCCTGCAGAAAAAAGAGAAAGAGTGCTGAATGCAAAAAGTATGCAATAAGTTTTGGAGCTCATAGATAAAAGTATTCTGGTTAAAGTTTACTATGCCAACTTACAATTTTTTTGGGACTTCTAATAAGACTATACTTTATCTTACATTACAATTCTTCACTATCTAAAACAAATCTCAATAAGAACGAAAGCATTATGTTTGTAAAACATCAAAAAAAAACTTTGAATGGTTCTGCAAAAAATAAATTTCTGATCAGGAATACTGCTGCCAGATTCGGCTTCGACTACTGCGGCATCGCCAAAGCTGCCCGGTTGGATGATGATGCCGTGCGCCTGGAAAACTGGCTTTCCAATAAGATGAACGGCACTATGCATTATATGGAAAACTATTTTGACCTGAGAGTGGATCCCACAAAGCTGGTACCCGGTGCAAAATCAGTGATCACTTTATTAAAAAATTATTTTCCCCGGGAAGTACAAAAAAATAATGCACCAAAGATTTCCAGGTATGCTTATGGAAAAGATTATCATGACGTAATCCGTAAAGAACTAAACGAATTCCTGGCAACGATCCGGGAAGAGATCGGTGACATAGCAGGAAGAGGCTTTGTTGATTCTGCTCCTGTTTTAGAAAAGAGCTGGGCACAAAGAAGCGGCCTGGGATGGGTTGGAAAAAACGGAACACTCATCACAAAACAGAACGGATCTTTTTTCTTTATTGCAACACTGATCACCGATCTGGATATTGACCCTGATGATCCTTTTGCAAAAGATTTTTGCGGTACCTGCACCCGCTGTTTGGATGCATGCCCCACCGGAGCAATTTTGCCCGGGAAAGTGATAGATGGAAGTAAATGTATTTCTTATTTCACCATAGAGCTAAAAGAACAGATCATACCAGATGAAATGAAAGGCAGGTTTGAAGGATGGATGTTCGGTTGCGACATTTGCCAGGAAGTTTGCCCCTGGAACCGTTTCAGCAAACCTAATAACGAACCGGAATTCAATCCCATTCCCGAAGTACTGAACCTTTCTACACAGGAATGGCATTCAATGACCGAAGAAGCATTCAGAAAACTATTCAGGAAGTCTGCCCTGTACCGTTCAAAATGGAAAGGGATACAGAGAAATCTGAAATTTATCTCACCCGGATGATCAGAAATCATTATCTGATTCAATACCTTTTAATATCTCTCTAAACTCTTTCCATACCTCTTTGGCATCCGGGAAAGTATAATATTTATCAAAGACAGCTTTGGTGCTATTGATATTCTTTCCAAAAGAAAAGTAATAAACGGCAAGATTGAGCGCAAACTCTTTGCGCAATCCGTTATCAAAATCGATATCATCTCCTCCGGTAACTTTCTGATAGGGCTGCTCTCTTAATTTGCCCAGGTTATCATTGATCGTATTCTTCAGTTCGGTATCGCCCGGTATCACTTTCAATCTTCCCTTATCATATCGAAGCAGGATAGAATGTACCGGAAGCGGAGCCGTATCAGAAGAATCTTCATATCCGCAGGCAAAACAAGTAAAGAAGTATCCGTACTGCTCATAAAAATGATAGACAAATTCGTTCTGTGGCGTTATGTTTACATCCCCGGCAAAGGTTTTAACAGCATATCTGTACTTACCCGGCGAAACATATTTAAACACATACAATTCATCACAACAGTGAGCACCGCCGGTGTAATTGAACAATACTAATTCCTTTGTGCCGTCGCCATCCAGGTCTTTGAGCCCATACTGCTTCCCGATCCCTGAAAGATCATCACCTTCGCTTCTGAAAATATTTTCAAGAGATACCGTTTTCCCGTTTTTCATTATCAGAGTGGTCTTTGCCTGATTGGCAACGGTATCACAACCGGAAAAAAATACTCCAAGATCATCCAACATATCAATGGTGGTATCCTGTTCCTGCGGTTGAAAGTAAAATTTTGCCGATGCGGGTATAATGGAAAATGATAAAATACTTACCAGGAAAAAATGGATAAAGAGTTTCATACCGGAAGTTTGTTTTAAAATTACTCTAAGGTTTGCAAAAATTTCCATAATAATTCCTTATAGCTGAAATTGAAAGGGGCCGTATCAAAAGCAAATTTGATGCGGCTTCTTGATTTTTAGTTTCTCAAGTGATTTGTTAGAGTTTTGTTTTTTGGGATACCTTTTAAGGAAGCTGATAGCTAAAAAAAGATTGTTTTAAGCG
>WBZR01000738.1_pt1 | contig 48135 bp, 43 predicted proteins | sample 5204231 | NCBI WGS metagenome assembly WBZR01 (sample SAMN12412403, study PRJNA552823) | activated sludge metagenome | isolation source: activated sludge from anammox sidestream of wastewater treatment plant... | place: USA: Virginia | collected 2017-08 | reverse complement strand
ATTTTACCGGCTGACCGGGTCTGACAACATCGTGAAGTGCATAATCCAAGCCCTTCTCAAGATATGCAGAGCGTGTCCGCCAAATGGCAGTGCGGCCAACACCCAGAACAGACAGAATATGTTTTTCTGGCACATTTTGGTCTAAAGCCGATAATATATGCGCACGATTGACTTCTCTTGTCATGTGCTGCCCCTTGGAGCGAAATGATTTCAAGGTTGCTCGTTCTTCCTCGGTAAGTTGAATTTTTGCTTGTCTCATGAAGCACAGCATAATGTATTGTAATTAATTTGTCAACACACTAGTGCGCCTGAGAGTGCACAATGTCAGAGGGGTGAAAGTCCCCTTCAGGGAAAACGCTTTCCAACCCTGTAACCGACCGTAACTGCGTCATCGTGAGATGGGGTGGGGAGCAACGGGAGGTGAAAAGCTAGTCCGTAGAATGACGAACTCGATTCGGCCTGTTGTAACGGCGAGCCTGCTAGAGAGTGGTGAAGCCCAGACCTTTTTGGAAAAAGAAGGAAGTCTATCAAGCTGAGGGGTAGCGTGATAAAGCGATGATAGGGAGCAATGGGTGGTTGGAGACGGAATGGCAGGAAGACAAGGTGCATGAATCAGGGATACCTGACAGAGGGAGTGACAAAGTCAGGAGTCAGAGCCTTCATAAGAGCGAAGAAGCATCGTAATGGACGTGGAGCGAAGGGAGGCAGGAAGGTGGAGGTATGAAGTGGGTAAGCTGGGAAGACAAACCAAGGTGAGTGGCAGAAATGCCTAAACAAGTTGGAGAAATCCGTAGAAACGGATTTGAACCTGGCTTATAGCGGACTACCTGTTGACGGCTTGCATAGGGTGAATGATGAGAATCGATGTCATCATTATGAGGTATGAATTGTTCACGTATCCGCAATTTATATTTTCAACGGTCAATCCCGAAGGGGTAACCGCTGACTGGAGAGCCGTATGCGGGAGATCCGCCTGTATGGTTCGGAGGGAGGGGAGGCGAAAGCCTTCCCTACCCCTATCGGATAAAAAGTCGCCGAAGGCCTAATTAAACGTACAGGAATTTCAAACCGAAATTCTTCGTCCGTTTCACTCCCTCAGAATGACACCGTTTGTTATTCTGAACGAAGCGAAAAATCCAACTCAAAGGTATTCGTTTTTCGTGGCTGAACTTACTTTTTCAGCCACTGTGCGGCATCCTTTGCCCAATACGTCAGGATCATGTCAGCGCCGGCGCGTTTTATCCCCGTCAATATTTCCAGTGCCACGCGCTTTTCATCTATCCAACCCTTTTCTGCTGCGGCCTTCACGACTGAAAATTCGCCGCTGACATTGTAGGCCGCAACGGGATAATCGAAATTATCTTTTATGATCCGGATGATGTCGAGATAGGCCAGCGCCGGTTTTACCATCACGATGTCTGCGCCCTCATCGATATCCAGAGATACTTCACGGAGCGCCTCTGTTGCATTATGCGGGTCCATTTGGTAAGAAGTGCGATCTCCAAATCCCGGCGTGGACTCAGCGGCCTCGCGGAAGGGTCCGTAAAACCCGGAGGCGTATTTGGCGGAATATGCCATAATAGGAATCTGCTCAAAACTATTCTCGTCAAGTCCGTCACGGATTGCCGCTACCCGGCCGTCCATCATATCGCTGGGGGCTATGATGTCTGCGCCTGCCTTTGCATGGGAAACGGCCTCTTTTACCAGGAGTTCCAGGGTCATGTCATTATCAACGTCAAAGTGACCCGATCTTTCATCCCTTCTTACGAATCCACAGTGTCCGTGGTCGGTATATTCACACATACAAACGTCTGTGATCACAAGGATGTTTTTTGCGGTTTTTTTTATGGCGATAATTGCCTGTTGAATTATTCCCTCGTCTGAGTAGGCATCGGAGCCCATTTCGTCCTTCTTGTCCGGAATTCCAAAGAGGATAATTCCTGGGATGCCCAGCCCTTCCAGGATTTTTACTTTCTCCACCAGTTTGTCAACGGACATCTGGTAATTTCCCGGCATGGAGGGTATTGGTTGTTTGATGCCTTTTCCAGGCCGGACAAAGAGGGGCATGATCAGATCATCTACGGTAAGGTGCGTTTCTCTTACCAACCTTCTGATATTTTCATTCTGACGTAACCTGCGAAGTCGTTGTTTTGGAAAGCCCATGGTATCGTTCCTTAATAAATGATTGAAGAATGGGTCGTAGTTTGCCACAGAATGCACCGAGAACACGGATATATTACCACAAAATACAAAAATTTACATATTTTTGTAATAAATAATTTAGAAATAGCTGATGGTTTATTATCTCCCTGTTTGACTTCAATAACAATAATTGCTAGAATCCCGTAGTTGCTTTGTACAGCACGATTCATTTTGCTTGTGTGTTGTTGGGGCAAGGTGGGTTAAGCCTGTCCTGAGTGTGCGAAGGGCGGGGCGTACCCACCATTTGGAAATGCAGTGAAGGTGGATTCGGCGTAAAATCAATGCCTTAATTTAATCATAATTTGTGAATCTGATCGTAATCAAGACGAGAATCCCCATGTGTGGAGAGTATCTATTCAATGAAGACACCGAAAGACAAATCTATTTCATTATTTTATGACTTGGTAGAATTGATGCAGAAGTTGCGCAGCAAGGATGGTTGCCCCTGGGATAAGGAACAAAACCACGCGTCTTTAAAACCGCATCTGGTGGAGGAGACGTATGAGGTAATTGACGCCATAGATTCCGGCGACCCTGCGAAACTCAAGGAAGAACTGGCAGACCTCTTTTTTCATATCATTTTTCACTGTCAGATCGCAACGGAAAAGGGGGAGTTTGATATGGACAGTGTCATGGCGCTCTGCCTTGACAAAATGACGCGCCGTCATCCGCATGTCTTTGGAGATGCCTCAGCGACCACCCCCGAAGAGGTAATTCATCAGTGGGAGCAGATCAAGAAAACAGAAAAGGGACATGTGGAGAGAAAATTTATTGTGGATGGCCTTCCCAAGCATCTCCCTGCCCTCCAGAAGGCGCAGAAATTACAAAAGAAGGTGGCCAAGGTAGGTTTTGACTGGACGAACATACAAGACGTGATTGCCAAGGTAGACGAAGAACTCAGAGAAGTTAAGGATGCGATCCGGGAAAACAAGCCAGGGCATATTGAAGAGGAAGTGGGGGATCTCTTGTTCTCTGTCGTCAACTTGTCCCGGTTCCTGAATTTCGATACGGAAAACGTGCTCCACAAGACGATCTGCAAATTTGTTGATCGCTTTAAAAAGGTTGAGATGGAACTCGCATCCATGGGGAAGGATATTGAGAAATGCACCCTGGAGGAAATGGATGCTATCTGGAATAAGGTGAAGGGTAGTATTTCAAAGTAGAAATTGGGATCTCAGTTTCCCGCCATAATCTCCTCTGTTTACGGGGTGAGGGAGGGGAAAATTGTCAAAGACCTCAATACTGGCTTACCCATTGCAGGGGCAACCCATATCCCTGTAGCTCTTGGCTGGTTCAATCGTGGACGATTGAACCAGCCAAGTTATCGAATGGATGATTATGCGTTCGGTGACCTTTGTGTTTCATCGCCTGCAAAAAATTTTTAATTAGGCCTTTGGTAACAATTTAGTTTTTTGAAAAACTGCCAAAAAATGTCGAAATATCGCTTAAAAAGGGCCAAAAATCGCCCTAATAATTCGGTTTTTTAACAAAATATGGTATAAAATTGAGAGTTTTTCAAAAAGCTAAACTGTTGCGGCCTTTGGCAACTTTGTTTGCGGTCACACGGAGGGACGAAGCATTTGCTGTCCAGGATATAAGATGACATTCAAATTTAATATCAGCAAAATGCTTCGCCCCTACAACAAACATTGAAATTCCCAATCCGAACGAGTCGGAAAAGAAATACGGTAGGGGCAGGTTTCAAACCTGCCCCTGCACAGTGTGAAAAAAACATTTTTGCCGAAAATGTCAAAATATTTTTTATTAGACACTATACGTATATGGTAAACAGGATAAGGCCTCACGGTGAGCCGTTTACCTTTACGTCAAACGTACACCCCAGGAGTTTTGCGGCGCGGCGGCAGGCAACCATGCGGGTGGTAAAGATCTCAAAATATTCCACCATGTCCGAAATCTCCTTGTCAATATCGAGATTGAGGGTGATTGTCCTTTTTGGCACGTCTATTTGCAACCCGGATTTTGTTACGGCATAATTGACCCGGTCGTGGATATCAAAGGTAATCTCCTTTGTGCTTCTTACCCTCGAACGGTGGACATCGGATTTGTCCGCAATAATAAGCGCCGCAGCTACCGGGCTGACGATATCGCAGGTGCCTTCGTCGTGGTTTCCCACCGCACTCATGATAAGCACGCGGTCTTCCGCGGGCATGTTGAGTTCTTGTAAGAATTGACCGGCTAAGTGAGCGCTATGCTCCTGATGCGAATGACGGCTGACCACGTTTCCAATATCGTGAATATATCCGGCAATAGCCGCAAGTTCACAGATATTTGCATCATAACCGAGTTCTTGTAAAATATTTCGCGCATTTCTCGCCACATAATTCCCGTGACGTTCCCCATGTTCGGTGTAACCGATTACTCCTAAAAAATCATTGGCTCTTTTTATATACACCTTAACGTCGGGATGGTTTTTTACCTGTTCCAGAGTAATCATATCCTGTTATTTTGCCCTTTTCCATGTGGTGCTGTCTGGCTTATCATCCAGGACAATACCAATTTCTGAGAGTTTATTTCGGATGAAATCCGATAGTTGCCACTGTTTTGCCTTGCGCAGTTCATTGCGGATGTCGATAAGCACCTTCATAATCTCATCTGTGATCGAATCCTGCGCCTGCCAGCCGTGGGTTAACATGATGCCAGGCGTTTTTGGCGCTCTGTCACTGCGTTTCGGGATAATTCCCAGGATATCGCCGCCGAGTTGCTGATACAGAGCGTTAATGTCTTCCAGGCATTTTTTGCTGATCTCACGGCCAGAGTTCAACAAGGTATTGACCTCCTTTGACAAGTCAAAGAGGACGGCAACTGCGCTGGAGGTGTTGATGTCTTCGTCCATTGCCTCAATGAATGCCTTCTTGAAATGTTCTAATCTTTCGTAAGCCGTGTCAGACGATGGCGCATCCTTTACGGAGTCAATCCGCTCCCATAGATTTTTTATGGTATTATGCAGGCGTTCGAGCCCTTTGTCCGCTGCATCCAGCGCTTCATTGCTAAAATCCAACGGGCTGCGGTAGTGAGTGTTGAGGATAAAGAAGCGGACGGTTAAGGGGTTGTATTTTTTAAAGGCATCCTTGAGGGTAATAAAATTCCCCAGGGATTTCCCCATTTTTTGGCCATTTACGGTGACCATGTTGTTGTGAATCCAGTATTTTACAAAAGGCGCGCGGTTAGCCGCTTCACTCTGGGCGATCTCACACTCATGGTGGGGAAAGATGTTTTCCAATCCGCCTCCGTGAATGTCCAGGGTCTGTCCGAGATATTTCATCGACATGGCGGAACATTCAAGATGCCAGCCGGGAAAGCCTTCACCCCAGGGGCTTTTCCATCGCATAATGTGACCGGGTTCTGCCTTTTTCCAGAGCGCAAAGTCGGCGGGGTTTCTTTTCTCAGGGTTGATTTCTATCCGGGCGCCCGCCTCAAGGTCATCCTGTATTCTGCCGGAGAGCTTCCCGTATTCCTTGAATTTATTGACGTCGAAATAGACGGACCCGTTTGAAGCATAGGCATACCCTTTTTCAATTAACTTTTCCACGAGTTCAATTTGTTCCGGGATGTGCGCCGTTGCCCGTGGCGAGATGTCGGGTCTCACATTGTTCAGGGCATCCATGTCATCAAAGTAACTCCGGGTATAGATTTCGACCAGTTCTGCGGGTTGCAGCCGTTCTCTCTGGGCGCGTTTGAGTATCTTGTCCTCGCCGGTGTCGGCGTTGTCGGTCAGGTGTCCCACGTCGGTAATATTTTGCACGTAACGGACTTTATAGCCCAGGTATCTGAGGTAACGGACGATTACATCAAAACTCACATAGCTCTTTGCGTGTCCGATATGAGGGTGGTCATACACGGTGGGACCACAGACATACATATTCACAAGACCTTCGTGCACAGGGGTAAAGACTTCCTTCTTTTTCGTCAGAGAATTGTAAAATTTTAGCGTCATGGTTGTATTCTTAATATTCCCAATCTATTTTGAAATGGTTCTTTTGTATTACACAGAAAAAACTTTTTTTAGTGTACGTTTCTTACTATGCCCTTTATTCCCGCTTGACTTCCTCATGAGCGCTCAGTCAAATGAGATCGGGGGCTTGGTTGTGGCTATGCCGCGCTTGGGTATAAGATGTATGCATTAAAATATATCCATTAATCCTATCTTTAAGCCCTTTAGCAAGGAGGATTCGAGGGTATTACCCTTGCCGTATGCCTTGCACAACTGATAGGTCTTATCCTTCAGGGTGTAAACCGCTATCTCTTCGCTTTCCGGAATTACTATCCAGTATTCCTTTACGCCAAATTTTGCATATAATTTCTTTTTCTGCACCATATCACGGTAAGCGCTGCTCTCGGAGACGATTTCGATCACAAGGTCTGGTGCACCCTGGACATTTTTCTCTCCAACAATCTCTGCTCTGTCCTTTGAAATAAAAAGGATGTCTGGTTGAACAACATTCTCGTTATCAAAACACACATCATAAGGCGCATAAAAGAGTTCTCCAAGATTATTTTCCGTTAAAAATCTTCTTAAGATAAATTCAAGCTTTCCAGAAATTCTTTGATGTTTCGTAATCGGGGATGGCGTCATGAGTAACTCTCCCTCGATAAGTTCGTATCTCTTCTCGTCTGAGATCTTGCAATAATCCTCGTAGGTGTATTTTTTCGCCTTTTTTTCGACAACAATCTGTGCCATAAAAACTCCTTCACCAAATGAGTTATCCGGGTGAACCGTTACAACGAGCGAATAATTACTTTCGTAACACTTTAGTTTTTTGAAAAATTCCAATAAAGGTGGCGCTGCCCCTACAAGATAATATTATTCATAACGCGGCACCGCCGCAACCAATTCCTCGTTGTGAAAGCGGGAGATTGCTTCGGACAAGACCCTCGCAATGACACTGGCTATGTCTTTGATGACATACGGTACGTTGTCATTGCGAGCGAAACGAAGCAATCCTTCTTTCATAAACAAACTGCACCTTCTGATAAAGGGTAGATAGGGTTGCGAAAAAACTTACAAAAAAAAGAAGTTTTTACACAGTAATATTATAGAGAGAATTTTTCAAAAAGCTAAAGTGTTACTTGCTTTCTTATCAGAAGAAATCGTTCGATCCTTTTCTTGCAGGTATCGAGGCCTAAGATATTGGCAATACCATAGAGTTCCGGGCCATGTTCTCTGCCGGTTAGGGCGACCCGGACGGGCAGGTAAAGCCCCTTGCCGTGCACCTTGGTTTCTTTTTGGACAGTCTTTAAAATATCTTTAAAAATGTCAGGAGAAAGGATGTTTCTCTTGCAGAGTTCATGGTAAAAAGACAAAAGTATTGATTGTGTTATCTCTGACGATAAAAACTCAATGTGTTGCTTGCTGATAACGACGTCTTTGAAAAAGATATTTGCTTCCTGTGCAATTTGAGACATACAGGATATGTTGTTTCGCACCGCATCCACGATCAATCTCAACTGAGCCCTGTCGATCGCATTGTCGTCTGCGGAAACAAGCCCTGCTGCCTGCAGGTAAGGTATTGCTAAATTGACAAGCCGTTCTATCTCCGCTTCCCGGAGGTATTGTCCGTTCATCCAATCCAGTTTTTGCTGGTCAAACACCGAGGACGCCTTGCTCATCGTGCCAATCTCAAACGTATCGGTAATATCGCTGGCCGTAAATTTATCTCGTTTATCCTTTGGCGCCCATCCGAGAAGCATCATGTAATTAAGGAGCGCCTCTGGCAAATAACCCATGTTATGGTACTCCGACAGAGAAAACGCCCCATGCCGCTTGCTCAGGAGGGTGCGGTCTGCACCCATGGTAAGCGAAAGGTGGGCGAAGTGCGGTGGTTTTTGACCCAATGCATGAAACAGCAATATATGACACGGCGTATTGGTCAAATGATCCTCTCCGCGAATGACGTGGGTAATCTTCATCAGGATGTCGTCTACGGCGACGGCGAAGTGGAATGAGGGCGTTCCGTCTGACCGCATGATCACAAAATCACCAACCAGGCTCATATCAAATTGACACGTTCCTCGAATCAGGTCGTCGAATACCAGCAACTCTTCCGGCACCTTGAAACGGACGGTGCAATTCAGTCCGGATGTTTCAAGCGCCTTTCTTTGTTCATTTGACAGGTTACGGCATCGATTATCATATCGCGGAGGTTTTCCCGTTCGCTTCGCAATCTGACGGCGTTCTTCCAATTCCGCCGGGGTGCAATAACAACGGTAGGCGCACCCTTCCTGTAAAAATCCCTGACAAATGTCGCGATAGATATGCAATCGCTCTGATTGTAAATAGGGGCCATAGGGACCGCCCACATCAGGGCCTTCCTGCCATGTCAATCCCAGCCAGTGCAGGTCTTCGATAAGCTGGTCGATGTACTTTTTTTCAGACCGGGCAAGATCGGTGTCCTCAATCCTCAGGAGAAAGGCGCCGTTATGCCGTCGTGCAAATAACCAGTTGAAAACGGCCATGCGCGCATTTCCAATATGCAGCAGACCAGTAGGCGAAGGCGCAAAACGAACTCGTACCATAATGTTTAGTTTCCTCGCAACACTTTAACTTTTTGAAAAATTCCCTCTCCGGATACGATTGTCGTGTAGGGGCAGGTTTCAAACCTGCCCCTACACGGTATGGTAAACACCGTCTTTATGGGAATTTGCCAAAAAACCAAAGTGTTACGTTTCCTCTCATTTTTTATTTGTCTTCCGTACGCACCCAACGATGCATGCCCTGGTTGTTGTGTCCACTCGTTATTCCTGCGTTCATAAGCTATTCTCGCTTGGAATAGCCATTCCAAAGGTACATGGGTCTGGTATCACTCTGGTCTTGCAATTGGGAGATATCTAGTCTGATGGTATTCTGCTGGAACAATTTATTGGACGTCAGGCCCAAAAGATCTGCCATTCCATAATGTTTTTCATAGCGTATGATAGTTGCTTCGGTAAGTCCCGCCAGTTGTTTTGTCAGAGTGATGGCGTCTTCCAGGTACCCTAATTGATCAACCAATCCCTTTTCAAGGGCTTGTTTGCCGGTGTAGATCCTTCCGTCGGCAATTTTTTTTACCGCTTCAAGATCCATATTCCTTCCCGTGGAAACCACATTTACAAATTGCAGATACAATTCATCAATGATGCCTTTCAACACGTCTGCCTCGTCTGCCGTCATCTGTTTCAGCGGAGAGCCAATTTCCTTGAGGTTTCCGGATGCAATGGAATTGTCCTTGATGCCGTACCGGTTAATAAGTTCCGCCACATTGATTAATGGCATAATGACCCCGATACTCCCCGTAATTGTGGTAGGATGCGCAACAATGGCGTCCGCCGCAGCGGAGATGTAGTACCCGCCTGAGGCCGCAACATCCTGCATATAGACAACAACCTTTTTCTGCGTTTCGGTTTTAAATTTTGTAATCTGATTATAAATAATATCGCTTGCCGTAATACCGCCGCCAGGGCTATCGACTTCCAACAGAACGGCTTTTACCTGGGTATCGTCTGCGGCTTGATCAAGTTGTTGCTTTACAATCTCAACAATGCTGGGTTTTTCCAGAAAGATGCCCTCTGCCGATTCACTGCTCAGTATGCCCTTAATGGGGATGATGGCTACCTTGCTTTCCCCGCTTCCTTCGATAACCGTTTCCTCTACGTGTTTCCTGGCGCTTAGTGAAGTGCTCGTAACGAGCGCCTTATTAAGGACAAGGGAGCCAACAAAAAGGATAAAAAACAGGAGGGTGCACAAAAAAAAGAATGACGCAAGTCCCACTGCAACCCAAAAACCAGCGCCCCGCGATTTTTTTATGTACACAGGCTGCCACCCTGTTCCCGGCGATATGTTGTTTTGTTGTGTATCGGTCATAATCCCTCTTTCTCTCTTTCTTTGCCAGATACAAAGTATTCTTTACAAAGGGGACATTCCTCAGTGTATCTCCGGATCGTCCCCTTCGTTTCTCTGCTGATGGAATGATTCCTCATATCTCTTGCTGCATTAACACATGAACAAAGTCGTCGCCATGCCATTCGGGCATGAGGGTGTGCGGTATACCCAGCACATCCAGTATTTTCGCCACGACAAAATTCACCTGGTCGTCTATCGTCTTTGGGTGATGATAAAATCCGGGCATTGCCGGCAGGATACATACCCCGGTAGACGATAATTTTAGCATGGCCTCCAGATGAATGGAAGACAGGGGTGTTTCCCGGGGCACAACCACCAGTTTTCTCCCCTCTTTGATGCTGATACTTGCCGCACGCTGGATAAGATTGTTTGCGATGCCATGAGCAATGGAACACAAGGTATTCATACTGCAGGGGACGATGACCATTGCCTTGATTGGATAGCGGCCGCTGGCAATCGTCGCGCTCATATCCGCATTATGGTAGACAGTAACATGATCCGCGGGGCAATCGAAAAAAGACGTAAAATGGGGATAAGCGCCAGGGAAATCAATTCCTAGCTCATGCTTCATAACCAGGGCCCCCGCATCTGACAGCGCCAAATGGATATGGTAACCCAGCTTGCAGAGTGCCTGTAACAGATGCTGTGCATAGAGAGCGCCGCTTGCCCCGGTAATGCCAACAACGATATTTTCCACCCTATCCTCCTGAAACATGAAACGGTTTTATCACGGAAAGCACATCGTAGATAGCGTGGGTATAAACGGCAATTCCCAATCCCCGAAACAGGAAAATCGCGGATAAAATGACGCCGGATAATGCACGAAAGGTAAAATTCGCATTCGTAAAGACATCGCCTAACGTTCCCACATAGTGCATGGCAGTAAAGAGCAGGGCCGCCGTCATGATGCTTATTACTGCGCTCAGGGGTTTGGAGACTTTCAGGAGGGTTGCAAAGATAAAGGACAATGCCGTGATGAGCAGGAGGCGGAATACAATTTCTTCATAGACCCCCGCCCCGATGGAAAGAATAACTCCCAGCCACATATTCATGGAAAAAGGCTGTGCCAGTGCGTAAGGAAAAAGTATTTGATACACGAAGAACCCAAGGACCGTGCCGATAAAAAGGGCGTACACCATGCTTTCAAAAAACATGAAGACGAAGGTCTGGAAATTCAGGCGCTCTTTTTTTTCTATATAAACTATGGATATCAGGAAGAAGGTGATAACCAGTGAGTTGAAAACGAGATGGCCGTTTTTGCCAAACAAGGTAAAAAAATTTTCAATAAACACACCAGAAGCATTTTTAATGCTCGACCCTTGCAATGCAATTCCTACCTCGTATAAGGCCAATAAAGGCAGGATAAACAAAAAACTATTGGCAATATTTTTTGAACGAAGATAATACGATTCCATGAAGAAGAAGCCTGCCTATCTGAGCCGCTTTGTTATAAAGCCGGGGGATAACGGGATCATACCTCTTTCCGAGAGAAAACGCACAAGGGATTAATGCCAACGGGAGTCTAGTATATCAGCCGGAGCAAGGGGGTGTCAATAAAGTTTCAGATAGCCGTAAAAGGGAGAGACCGTCAGCGGCAAACAAGCACGGTGAAAAGTGAAAAATTATTTGACAAAGGGGGTCGATGTGCTACAATTTTAGCTGATTTGCACCGTGCAAGGCAAGGTGGCGGCCGGTTTGTGCTCGCAAAATGGCCGTTCTAAAGAAGGGGATGCGGTATGGTTCCTATGGAACTTTCAAAAATCATCATTACGGAGACCAGCGATCACCAGATTATTGTGCTAAAGGAACGGGATGGGCAGCGAAGCTTCCCGATCGTTATTGGCCTCCATGAAGCATGGGCAATTGACCGGGCGGTGAAGGGGGTTACGACTCCGCGCCCTTTAACCCATGACCTGATAGGAAGCATTATTGAAGGCTTGCATGCGGGCATAATAAAAGTGGTCATCAGTGATCTGAGAAATAACACCTTTTTTGCTAAAATTGTATTGCAGCAAAATGGTTTATTGGTGGAGATCGATTCCAGACCCAGCGACGCCATTGCGGTGGCAATGCAAAAAAATACGCCGATCTTTGTCGCCACAAAGGTCTTGGAGGAAGTGTGCAAATTGGAAAGTGAGTTTTAACCCCGTTCCCAACCGGTTCATGAATGCGAGGAGGGATGGCCGAGTGGACTATGGCGGCAGTCTTGAAAACTGCTGGAGGCGAAAGTCTCCCGTGGGTTCGAATCCTACTCCCTCCGCCACATACCCGGATGTATAGGAATTTCAAACTTTCTGTTTCTGCCTTACACACCCCCAACCCATTCTCAGGAGGGGACGAAAGAATTCCCCGCCAGGGAGGGGATCCAAGGGTGAGTTTTGTCTTATGATAAAAAGTTGCCGAATGCCTCATGAATGACGGCATCAAAGAGATTGCAGAATCCATACACCGCAACCAACTGTCCTGAGAAGGGGAGACAACCATCTTGAATCTCCCTTAGCAAAGAGAGACAAAGGGGGGTTGCGAAGGAACTTTTTAAAAAGTTTTTACAGCGGAATGCTATTGGGGAGAGGTGGCTGAGCGGCTGAAAGCGACGGTTTGCTAAACCGTTGTAGGAACAAAATTCCTACCCCGGGTTCGAATCCCGGCCTCTCCGCCATGATATACTCAAAAGGTTCACCATCAGTGAATATTTAGATTGATAAACAGGGTGGCACGGACAAACTCTGTTTGTCCGTATTGAACTTGCACGACATTGTTTATAATATTGCCGTATAAAATCTTTCTTTTTTTGCAAGTTTTTACAACCCTATTTACCCCTTATCAGAAGGTACCGTTTATTTATAAGAGAAGGATTGCTTCGCTCCGCTCGCAATGACAACGTACCGTATGTCATCAAAGGCATAGCCAGTGTCATTGCGAGGGTCTTGTCCGAAGCAATCTCCCGCTTTCACAACGGAAAGTTGGTTGCGGCTGTGCTGCGTTATGGAATATCTATTTTAAAAATTGGATAGACAAACCAAGTCTGATCATTGTAAGCACAAGGTATTGAGCAGTATTACAAAAACACGGCAAGCACAGCTTGTCCGTGCCACCCCTTTAGATTGTATCAAGTTTATAAGTCACAAATTGTACGCCTCTTGAGTATAGTTGTTTCACATCAAGCACACACACGACTTCGACCCCGCCAAATACTCATAGGTTAGCCCACCCCTGTTTGATGCGCAAACCGTAGAGAGGGGGTTTTCGCCGTGTGATGTATTCGAAGAAGTAGACGAAACTCAAAAACATGATAAAAAGAGAGGGTGGTTACAGAAAAATTGTAAGTACCGTGACACTGAATGGTTATAGCAAGTTTTTATTCGGATTTTTAAAAAAATGAGGGAGACAAATAATGCCTAAAAAGGAGGTTACAGAAAATGGTTTTGCAAATGATTGTTATAAGGGCGGTTGCAAGCGATACTGTAGGAATCATTGACCTGATGTAGAAGGGATTGGAAGTTAATGAAGAATGAAGAATTGTGAATGGGTTGAGACAGAAATCTGGTAAATTGATAATTGTCTTGCTGGTCTGGTGGAGAACGGGGATCTCTACTTTTTTACTGAACAAATACGCAGGGCATTAGGATCTGGGTGCTTTAATCTTGCAGAGGACTGGGGAAGGCGAAGATTTAAGACCGTGTTGCTAATTAATTAGGCCTTTGGCGACCTGCTTACTGTAGAGCGACGAGCCTCGTCGCTCTACAGCCGCAACCTTGAAATTCTTATTCATTAAAACATGCTGCAAAGGCATTCGATTTCGCGTCTCTCGTCTCTCGTCCTTCGTCCCTCGTTGTCGCGTGCCATAAAGGAATGGGCGTTGAAACGCATGCAGCAGATAATGGGTGACATTATTTCTTTCTTACCGGATGTGTTTTAGGCAACTCCTGCGCAATGCGGGCAGCCTCCGGGGAGCATTGCGGATGTCCCCAGCCACTGGCGCTCACGCCAGCGTTTATATCATAGACAATGTTATCGTCCTTTGTTGGGCTAACGCCGGCAGGAACGTAATCCAGTTGCAACCGGTGTCGTATCTTCCATGCGATATTGTGGTCTGCGCACGAGCTGTCGCCGCTCACCCCCAGCGCTCCAAGCAGCCGTCCCTCGTTGTTGTAGAGCGCCAGCCCGCCGCCAAAGACATTAATTCCGCCTATCTTATGGCCTACCATGGGGTCTTTTTCCGTGCCAATCTTTTCTGATGGACCCTGATATGCGATTTCCGGAGAAACAGGATTGCTCTCCTGCAGCCCAAAGAGGCTCCCGCCCGGTTGCACCGCCGAAAAGAGGTTTGCGGTTGACAGTGCAAACCCCGGCAGGCTAAACGCATTTGCGGTGTTGGCCTTTTGGGCTGAAATAACCCGGCTGCCTGGCCACTGGTCTCCCCGGTCCTTTCCGGAAAACGCCACTGCTTTCACGGCGCCGTCGCGGTCTACCACCGTTGCCCACATCTGAAAACCAAAGCCGCCATTCTCCTCTTTTACCACCGCCTTTAAGGCTTCCCTGAGCTCGGTATGCGACGGTAAACTATTCGCCAAAACGCCTGGCAGCAATACGGCGGCAAGCAGCAGTGACGCAGGAAATCCATAGATAGTTCCCTTAAAATACTTCATGTTCTCAGTCTCCTTGTGCCTGATTTTAAAAATATTCTTTCACACGTGACGGTATGAAAACCGGCCTTTCTCTGCGCGGCTTTTTACCACCGCCACGAACCATCTCTGCCAGGGTTTTCAACCCTGACGGAGTTATTTTTCTAACTTGTTAATGCAACGGTAATTATTGTCCTCATCCAATTCGGCAATCCGGTTTTCGCTATCGATCAGGACGCATACCGTACAGTCCGGATCAAAGCAATTTCCTCCCGGGGGAGTTTTGACGGTAAATACCTGTGACATACCGGCATCCAGGCCCACAACCCCCAGGTTGACGACCACAGACTGTATGGGATCAAATACCACCCTGACCAGGAACGATCCGGCATCTTTAGTTCCGGTATTTTCAATCGTAAAGGTCACCTTGGTAACGCAGGTTTCCGACCAATCATAGCAATTAACATCGAGCTGGCTTACGTCATAGTCCCGGATGATGAGGTCAGGGAGGTTCTGCTGTCTGATTTTCCGCTCATGAATCGCTTTTACCTCTATACCCAGAAGGGCTTCAATCTTGTTTTCCGCACTGATTGTTGCAGTTTCGTAGAGTGCGGAAACGTCCAGACTCTCCATACTCCGGATAACAAACAACCCTTTCAGATACGATGCCGGGAATCCGTTAGGAAACAACCCCTGCTGAATCTCCTCTCCCGTTATATCTCGCGCATCACCGGCCTTCAGGACATCCTCACCCAACGGCATTCCCTTACCCATCGTTTGCTCTCCCGACGGATATGTCAACACGAGATTTTTAGAATACTTTACTTCGGTATCATTTGGATTACGTATCGTTATTGACGTTAGGTAACATCCCCTTGCAAGCCTGGTATTTCCCTGATCTGTTTGTATACCACAAAGAAAGGGGGCTGCATATTCAAAGGCATACGACGAGATGTGCTGCTGAGCGCCTTCCGATTTACGGGTTTCCGATATGCTCAAATTACCCGGCGCATTCGAAAGGGGAAATTTCTGCTCCTGCTGTGCATGGGCATATCGGACAGTGGATAAGCAAATCAGCGAAATAACCATAGTTACCAATAGCCTCTTCATCGATGTAACCTCCTGTTGAAAATTACCGGCATGAGGGTATCGTAATGATAATCAGCAGTACGATATTTTCAATCACTTGTGCGCGTGTGTGTTGTTCGTACTTCCAGGATACAGGCGATGGTGCACGCCTCAGAAAGGGCTATGATTGCCCAAAACACCAGTTCGAGCGCGATAAGAAGAAACGGCTCGCCAAACTGGTTAAACGGGGTAAAAAATTCCCAGAATACAAAAGAGAGGAAAAAGATAAGCGCGGCCAGCCTGATTGCCCTCGCCATACAACCGGGAGGCCATGATGGGGAAAGCCATCGATAGATAACGGCGTGCCCCATACCAAAGAGCATAAGCCCTGTGATAATTGGTGCCGGACGAGTAACCACTAGTGGCAATGGCTCCATCCTGGTCCATACCGTAATGAGTTTCTGGCTTTGTACGGAAGGATTGAGGAGTATTCCACCTCCGTTCCATCCAAACCCAACCAAGCGAAACGTAAACACCATCACAAGATTCAGCACCGCACCACCAGCCAATCCTGCAAGAAGCGTTCTCGGAATCGGTATTTGCATTGCTCTTTTCAGCACTTGTCTTACCTGCGAAGAAATTGCAAAGTTAACAATGAAGCCACACAGCCGTTACTTTTTCCTGGGCGTGTAGGCAAAACATTGAAATTCAGACTGTTCCTGCTGATCTGCCCGGGTCAGGATACAGAGAATCTCCTCCCCTGGATCATCATTTCTTCTACAGGTCACACAAAGGCTCGGTTTTGGCACTAAATCCGGGTTGATTTCCGATCCGTCGTCATGATAAAACGGCATAGGCATTCACCTGCATTCTAGCTTCACTCCGGCGTTTCAACGCGGAGCTTCGGTACTTATTCTTTCACTTCTTTAACGATAAAGGCGCCTTCAGGCGGGTTGAGAAGTATGGTTTTTACCCGTTCCTGCCACAAGTTGCCAAATTCCTTCAATTCATCTTCCGAAGCCTTGCCGGAAAGCGCGAGGGGGATGAGCTTATCCATGCGTTCATTGCCTGGCACATGGTCAACGCAATACATTATTTCCGCCTTTTTTCCGGTGTCGGTCCTTTGGAATGTCATGGCGCAGGTTGCGATAGGTTCAGGGGTGTGTTCCTGATCAAACGTCATCAAATTGCGCCTCTCATGTTTTCCTGCCGGACCGAATCCCCTGAATCCGCTTTCCGCAGCTGCCCCGGTTATCATGGTTACTATCTGTGATATCGGCCCGTTTACCTTATAGTCAACACCGCCTTTAAAAGTGACCCTGATATTTCCCCGCACCGGTATTTCATTGCCGTATAAGGCCTTCAGCGCCATTTGTGTCGACTTATAGGCACCGGCAACTGCCGGACAGGAGTGTCCTGCAAATTTTACCGCATCGGCATAGGTGTAAACAAACACGTCGCCTTTATCCATAGCGCCGAGCATACTGGCCAGGGGGTCTTTCATCTTTATGGGCTCGCCTGTATCAAAAAAATCCCGGCTGTATTTTGTCTGGCCCTCGGCATTGACGGGGTTCTGTATGGCAACACTACCGGTGATAAGTGCAATGCCTAACCATGCAATAAACCCTTTCAATGAACCAGTCTGACAGAATCTATTCTTCATGCCATTTTTCCTTTCCTTACAGAGCGGCGCACGGTCCGTGCCACAATTCTTTATTGAAGAACTCAGAAAAGTCATATACAATACACTATGAAAATTTATAATACCATAGTTTATAAAAGAAACCGTATTTAGGCAAGAGTATTCAGGCATCATGGCAAAAAAAATCAGAATTGGCGTTGTTCCCTACATGAACGCCAAACCATTGATTTACAGGTTAAATCAACACCCGGGTTCGATTGAGTTATCGTTCGAAGTGCCTTCCCTCCTGCCAGCCATGCTGAAGCAGGATCAGATCGATGCGGCCATTATCCCCTCCATTGAGTATTTCAGAAGCGGTAGGTATGCCATCATCCCTGACATTTGCATCTCCTCGTATGAAGCCGTTGAGAGCGTAAAGATATTTTCCCGGGTGCCGATTCAGCAGATACGCACCGCGGCGCTGGACAAAAGTTCCTTAACCTCCTGTGCACTCACGAAAATTATCCTGCATGAAAGATACCACCTGTCACCTCAGTATACCCAATGGGATAAGCACGATGATATTTCACAGGCAGATGCAGACGCCGTCCTCGTTATTGGCGATAATGCCATGAAGGTCTCTGACAACGGATACTTCACGGTGGATTTGGGCCAGGCTTGGTATGAATATACCGGCCTTCCCTTTGTCTATGCCGTATGGGTTGTAAAGAAGGATAGCCGGATACCGGGCATAAACAAGTTGTTGAAAGATGCGAAGGAAGGGGGGATGCAGGCTGTTCAGGATCTGGCAGCCATTGAATCCCGGCGTCTTCAGCTAACGCCGGAGAGATGTTTGCGCTATCTTACCAACTCGATTCGGTATAATCTGGGCGCAGAAGAGATACAAGGGCTTCAGGCATTTTACCGGTATGCGGCGGCTCTGGGACTCGCGCCCGGAGGGGCGGAGATTGTTTTTAACGATACCTGAGTTGGAATTTTATTAAGAACTCAACCCGAATGGGCCGGAAAAATGAGTCAACCCTGTCAGGGTTATGTCTATTCACCTTTTGGCAAAAATTTCAAAATATTTTTTATGAGACACTATGGATACGATATCCTGTGAGATCGAAGAAATCATCGAAAAATCGATTCATGGCAAGAGACTCTCTCCGGAGGAGGGTATAAGGCTCTTTTCGGTCAAGGACATTACCATTCTTGGGATAGCGGCGGATGAAGTTTGTAAGAGGAAGCATCCGGAAAATTACCGTACGTACATCATCGACCGAAATATAAATTACACCAATATCTGTACGTCGGGTTGTAAATTCTGCGCCTTTTATAAGACGTCAGAACACCGTGACGGCTACGTCATTCCCCGGGATGCCTTGTTTAAAAAGATTGAAGAAACCTTGTCCCTGGGAGGGCGGCAAATCCTCATGCAGGGCGGGCTGCATCCGTCGTTAATCCTGGATTTTTACACGGACCTTCTGATGTCCATAAAGAAGGAATTTGCCGTCCATATCCATGCCTTTTCTCCGCCGGAGATTGTGCATTTCTCGAAATTGCAGGGTATTCCTGTTCGTGACGTCATAGAAAGGCTTAAGGACGCCGGACTCGACTCGATTCCTGGCGGTGGCGCTGAAATCCTGGTCGACCGGTGCCGCAGTCTCCTGAGTCCAAACAAGTGCACGGCGCAGGAATGGCTTGACGTCATGCGCGAGGCGCATAAGCTTGGCATGCGCACCACGGCAACCATGATGTTTGGGCACATCGAAACCATAGAAGAACGCATCGAACACCTCGAAAAGATCCGAGGCGTCCAGGATGAAACGGGCGGTTTCACTGCCTTTATTGCCTGGACATTCCAGCCGAGGAATACCCAGTTGGATCCTTTCCTCTCTTCGCAATATCAGGACATGGGACTCATCGGGAGTTATGATTACCTGAAAACCCTTGCCGTAGCGCGTCTCTACCTGGACAATATTTCCAACATTCAGGCATCGTGGGTAACCCAGGGGGCTAAAATTGCGCAGCTCTCTTTGAAATGTGGCGCCAACGACATGGGCAGCACCATGATTGAAGAAAATGTCGTTCGGGCGGCCGGAGTCAGCTATCAGATGGGCAAAGATGAAATTGAATTCCTTATCAACGACCTTGGATACACGGCAAGACAGCGGGATCTGTACTATCGGGTATTTTAACAGATACGCTCCCGGGAAAAGAGAAAACGGATATACTGGTTGCAGACATTACCCTGAAACGCGCTGAAAGACTGGGATCGAGGAGTTAACCCCTCTTTGCTCCTTTTTTATCAGCTTCCTTCAGTTTGAGACTCAGGATTTCCCGTTTCTTCTTTATGATTGCTGGCTGGACAAAATAAAAATTAAAGAGCGCCTCCAGCACATCGAGATTCCAGTCGGCCTCGCCTGGCTCAACGTCTACAATCTCGCCCGGCCTTTCGCTCTTGATCGGGTAGGTTGCAAAATTGCCAATATTCCGGACGTCATCAATCGACTCTGCGATGTATACCGGCAACGTCCCGTCGCCGATTACTTGCTGAATTTCATCTGCAAGATTGGACGGCCTAACCTGCGCTCTTTCCCGCAGCAGGTGCTGCAGACACCGGCGGCTCAGCGCCGCGCTTGCCTTTGGGCTGTCTGTCAGCACGGTACAGGCCTCCCGATACTCGCTTGCAAATACCTCGGGGACTTCCTTTGAGAGCGGCGCACGACTGGGCGCCCTGGGATAAATGAGACGCTCATCCCTGATGTACTCAAGGACGTGGCGTCCTCCGATGCTGCCGATTTTCCCGCTCCCCAACACCAATACTACCCGTTCACAGGACGGGCATTTTCTGCTAATAACGCCCCAATCGCCATTTGCATCGTTGCCCACGGGTATTACTTCATAAAAGTCGTGGAATGATTCTAAACAATGCGGACATTTCATTCCCAGGCTCCTTATTAAAAAGGGTTTCTATGTATTGCGCATATTCAGCTTATTGCAAGGCACAAAAACGGATACATCAACGCAGCTATTCCCATTCGATCGTGCTGGGCGGCTTTGTGCTAATATCGTAAACGACCCGATTAACTCCCTTGATCTCGTTAATAATCCGGCTGGAAATAATGCCCATAACCTCGTGGGGGATGCGGCACCAGTCCGCGGTCATAAAATCGGTTGTCTCCACGGCGCGGACGGCGATAACGTTTTCATAGCTCCTTTCGTCTCCCATGACCCCCACCGTGCTGAGGGGAAGGAGTACGGCAAAACACTGGGCAATGGAACGATAGAGCCCTGCCTTGTGGATTTCTCCGATAACAATCCGGTCGGCATTGCGAAGGATTTCCAAACGGGGCTTGGTCACCTCGCCAATAATCCGAATGGCGAGTCCCGGGCCGGGAAAGGGATGACGCCAGACCAGCTCTTCCGGTAATCCGAGTTCTTCCCCGATCTTTCGCACCTCATCCTTAAATAAAAACCGCAGGGGTTCAATTAATTCAAAGCCTAACTCTGCCGGTAGTCCCCCCACGTTGTGATGACTCTTAATAACTACGGTCGGGCCCCCGTGTGCGGGGATGCTCTCAATGACATCAGGATAGAGCGTGCCCTGTGCCAGGAATTTTGCCTGGGATATCTTCTTTGCCTCTTCCTTGAAAACTTCGATAAATTCGTGACCAATGATCTTGCGTTTTTTTTCCGGATCGGTTACGCCTTTCAATTTATCAAGAAACCGCTCCCGCGCATCAATGGCATGCAGATCTACCGTAAAATTCTCTTTAAACGTTTTAACAACCTCTTCGGCCTCATTGTTCCTTAAAAGACCGTTATCAACAAAGATACAGGACAGGTGATTGCCTATGGCCTTATAGATGAGGGCTGCCGTCACTGCTGAATCGACCCCGCCGGAGAGCCCGCATACCACCCTTCCTTCCCCGACCTGCCGGCGGATGTCGGGCAAGGCATGTTCTATATATGAATGCATCTCCCAGTCGCCGGCACAACCACAGATTTCATACAAAAAATTCCGAATGATCTGGCCGCCCTGTGGCGTGTGCGTAACTTCGGGATGGAATTGTACCCCATAGAATGTCTTCTTTTTATGTTTTACTGCGGCATAAGGACAGCTTTGGGTGAATGCAAGCGACTCGAAGTCCGCGGACAATTCAACCACCTGATCGCCATGGCTCATCCAGACAGTGGTCTCTTTGGCCATGGTTTTGAAGAGCTTGCTTTCGTGGTTGACGGTACAGGCCGTTCTTCCGTATTCGCGGGTAGCGGTGGGTTTCACCGTGGCGCCCAGCATCTGACATCCCAGTTGCATCCCGTAGCAGATGCCCAAAATGGGTATTCCCATGGCCGCTATTTCTTCTTCACACCGGGGGGCATTTTTTACATAGACGCTGGCCGGCCCGCCGCTGAGGATAATCCCCCTGGGCTTGTTCTTTTTTATCTCAGCCACGGTAATTTTGTGTGAGACGATTTCACTGTAGACGTTATTCTCTCGTACCCGGCGTGCAATTAACTGGGCATACTGAGAGCCGAAATCGAGGATCAAAATCTTTTCCTTCTTATCTTCTGTCATTTCATTTTCCTGAATGGAGCGGAGTGGTTGTAAAAATACCCTGTCTTTTTATAGTAAATGGTTTCAGTTGGTTAACATGGGATGTTGTCATTACGGGTGAAATAAGGAATCTTGGGATTTTTCAATGGAGATGCTCCTTCGAAATAACAACTCTTTGTCATGAGAAATCACAGACCTGTATTTGTTCCCGATCGTGAGAAATAGCCTCGAATTCTTCCAATCCTGTTCTCATTTAATGTAAGGAATTTCAAAGTTACGATTGTAGGGCGACGAGTCTCGTCGCCCTACAATGAGAAGGTCGCCGAAGGCCTAATTCAATCACTAATAATCTTACCATATCTTTTGGCAATAGAAATGTTTTTTTCCTCTTTTTCTGTTAATAGAAGTCTGCATATTCTCCGTGTGAGCTTGTCGCAGGATAGGAAATCGAGTGGGTTTTGTACCTCATTGACTGTCTGGCTTTTGATCGTACGAGCAGATACCGTGGAGCATTGTAGCCATTTCAGACTAATGATTATAATATAAAACAGAAATGGTCCTTGTGCTCAAAACCATCCCGTACTTTAATCACGATTCAGTTGGAATATTAACCATGTATGAAATATCCTCTTTTCTGTCTATTTCAAAAAAATAATGTTATTTGGGAATAAAATACGTGTTTTTTGGCAATAATTTATCTTTTTTATTGACTTTCAAATTTCGTTTTTATATAAGTCAGAAACGGCATAATAACTTGTTCGACGGCGGAGGAGCAAGGCGTGGCAGGTGTGCACCGCGGAGCGGACGCATCCGAAGCGGTAGTTTGCATTCAGAGGAGGGGGCTACTGCTTTGCGGATATCTCCAGACACCAGGCATAACGCAACAATGAGCATGCCATGCCTTCAATGTTCGCTGTTATGGCAAGTTGGCAATCGATCAATATTAACCTAGACAAAAGGAGTCGACCATGCGGCATGTGATAGTCATCGGCGTACTTGTTGTAATGGCTGCTGTATTGCCATCATTTCTTGTCTTTGGGCAACAGACCTCGGGCAACAAGCGACGGCAGCAGGACGACGGCGCGGACTCGGTTGTCCGCCTGACGGGTGAGCATCGGAAGCGTGTCAAGCTTCAGAATCTGAAGCCCGGCGTCGTTGTCGATTGCACAGGGGCGAAGTTTTACTTGGCCCTGGCGGACAAGAACCGCGACAATAACTACATCCTCCAGATCCGGAAAAGTATAGATACGCTCGTTCAAAACGTTGAAATCATCGGCGACATCCCCTTGACCAACAGTTGGAACGATCAATATCATGACAACAACAGTGCGGCGTTCAGCTTTATTGAAAGCCACGGCGGCACGCTCCAGGATGCGCGGATCACGCGCTCCTGGGATCCGCTCAGGGCCGCGCGCGATTCAAACGGACACTACACGTTCCGCCGCGTTTATGCCAAGGACTGGCGTGACGATCTCATCGAGACGGACAGTGGTTACCCCGATGTGTTGATCGAAGACTGCCTCTTTGACGGCGGATACAGCGGATATAGCTGCCGGCAAGGAGCCAAGGCCACGAGGGCCACCGATGCGTCCGGCCGCTGGCTGCGGTCCCGCAAGGTTTTGATGCGCCTGGCGTCATTCCCCGGTAACGAACTGAAATATGGAAAGAAGCCAATGCACTCGTCATTTGTGAAGCTCCATGAGAATTGCCAGTCCATCGAAGTTACGGACAACGTCTGGGCGTTCGAGAACACGGTTTCAAGTACTTGGGGCGGAAACTGGAAAAAGACGTTCAAGGCTAAGCTGCGGATCAGCGAGCGCAATCTGTTGTTGTGGCTCGGTGACGGCCCATTTCCGGAATCGATCTGGGTTCCGCCGGGGTTCACTACGCTTTCCGGCAAGGCCGCGCGCGATGAATGGAACCGCCGTCGCGATGAATGGCTCCGCCGCGTCCGTCCGTCGGAAAAGTAGAACGGCAAAGCCCAGAAGTGACGGGGTATTTTTCATCTATGGCGACTTCCAGACACAGTTCGCTCCGCAAAATTGAGTTGCGGCGGCGGGGGGTGGTAGTGGTGGCCACATCGTAAATATCAGGCAATTGCTTCTTTAAATTTATTATCGTATCTTTCAGCTTTTTGTTTCGCATGAGTTCTGCCTTTGTTCGGGTATATATACTCCACAGGCTCACAATTTGTGATTTATAGTAGTTCAACACGGACAAACAGAGTTTGTCCATGCCACCTTATTATCGATTTAAAATTCACATTTTATGAGCATCTTGGGTATAGCATGGTAATTGCCGCTCCTGATACACCACGAAACGATATTCCCATGTCTCTTCATGACATTCCGATCGGGTCTCTGGCAAGATACATTGCGATTGTCTGTGTCTTGTTATCCTGACGACCTTTATTTTTATCTGGTCTTTGCAACACCTGAAGTCATCACTCACAAACCGAATAAAAGTGAAAGACGCGTTGGAATTATTATAATAACAGCATAAAGAGTGGCAATACGTAATATCTAATAGGTGTCTCTTTTCCTCCTGCCCGGTGCATCGCTTGGCGTGGGGCTTTAATTTTGTGAGAAGAACATGGGATTGCTTCAAAACATCCTGCCGCCCAAAGAACGACTGGAACGTCCCTTTACATGGGGAGATGTAATTGTAATTCTATTCATGGCGATGCTTCTTTATGGGGGCGTACGGCTTGCGTTCGTTTCTCCATCCATCATTAAAGGCCCGCGAATATCACTCGACCCTTCTGCCTTGCCCTGGTATACGTTGTTTTCGGTCGGGCGAATGCTTGGGGCTTATATCCTCTCATTGCTCTTCACGCTTACGTATGGGCGTGTTGCGGCTTATAACCGTCGCGCCGAATCCATCCTTATGCCTCTGCTGGATGTGCTGCAGAGTGTGCCAATCCTTTCCTTTCTGCCGATTGTCCTGTTGGGATTAAGCGCCATCTTGCCCCAACGCATTGCGACAGAGTCAGCAGCTGTTGTGTTGATATTCACCAGTCAGGCATGGAATATGACTTTTGGTTGGTATCAATCGCTGACTACAATTCCAAAAGAGTTGCGCGAAGCAAGTGCTATCTTTCGCCTGAATACATGGCTGCGCTTCAAACGTCTGGAATTGCCGTTTGGGATGATTGGACTCATCTGGAATAGCGTAATGTCATGGGCGGGCGGCTGGTTCTTTTTGATGGCATCAGAAATTTTCACCGTCGGGTCAAAAGATTTCCGCCTGCCCGGGTTGGGTGCGTATCTGCAAGAGGCCGCCAATCAAGGCGATTTCCGCGCCATTGCTTTTGGTCTAACTGCCTTGATTGTTACCATTATGGCGCTCGACCAATTTGTATGGCGTCCGCTTCTGGCCTGGTCTGACCGATTCAAAGTCGAAATGGTCGAAAGCGACCGGCCGCCAACCTCATGGTTTTACGATTTAGTCCATACCTCCCGCTTGTTTCTGTGGATACGTTCGGCCTTTGCCAGCTTAGGCGAACAGTTTGATCATTGGGCTATTCGTCACGCGCCGGTAAAGTCGAATTTGGAAGATGAATCACCCAAGCGCAATTGGAGGCGAAGCGCCTTTTCCGTGTGTATCGCCGGTCTTTTGCTTTATGTTGGTTACCGCGCGATGGTGATGTTGATTTCTGTTCCACAAAGCCAATGGAGACATATCGGAATCGGTGTACTCGCAACTTTTCTACGCGTAAGCGTCTCTTTGGTTATTGCTTTAGCATGGACAATTCCCGTCGGCGTCGCCATTGGAACGAATCGCCGCGTTGCTTCAGTGCTCCAGCCGATTGTCCAAGTGACTGCCGCTGTGCCTGCCACGGCCATCTTTCCCATCATCTTGCTGTTCTTTATCAATGTTACCGGCGGACTAAATATAGCCGCCGTCTTTCTGATGCTGATGGGAACGCAATGGTATTTGCTTTTCAACGTCATTGCGGGAGCGAGTGCAATTCCGCAAGACCTCAAGTACACTTCTGCTTTACTGCAGCTCTCGCGTTGGGGAACGTGGCGCACGCTTATTTTGCCTGCATTGTTCCCTTTCATCATCACCGGCGCAATCACCGCCAGCGGCGGCGCGTGGAACGCCAGCATTGTGGCAGAATTTGTGCACTTTGGCGGGCAGACGTTCTTCGCTACCGGCATCGGTGCGCTCATCTCGCAGGCAACCGCAAAGGGCGATTATTCTCTGCTTTTGGCTTCCACCCTCAGCATGATTTTAACCGTTGTGCTGGTCAATCGTTTGTTCTGGCGGCGATTATATAAAATCGCCGAAAAAAAATACCGAATGGAGTAATTATGGCAGTCAACCACACTAACAACGCATTGCTCGAATTGCGTCATGTCCAGCAAATTTACACTAGCGGACGGCGCCGATTCATCGCCGTGCAGGAGGTTAACTTAACTATCTCCGAAGGAGAATTCGTGGCATTGATCGGACCGTCAGGCTGTGGCAAAAGCACGTTATTGCGAATTATCACGGGTTTGCAAAAACCCTCCGAAGGCCAAGTGCTATATCGTGGCCAGTTATTAAAGGGCGTCAATCCACACGCGACGATTGTTTTTCAAACGTTCGCCTTGTTTCCCTGGCTGACCGTATTTGAAAATGTGGCTTTGGCATTAAAGGCGCGCGGTATTCCTTCCAATATTCGCACTCCTCGCGCGCTGGATTTGATTGACCGCGTAGGTTTGGATGGTTTTGAAACTGCTTATCCGCGGGAATTGTCGGGTGGCATGCGTCAAAAGGTGGGCTTTGCGCGCGCAATGGCGGTGGAACCTGAATTGCTTTGCCTTGATGAACCATTCTCCGCATTGGATGTTTTGAGCGCCGAATCCCTGCGCGGTGAACTGATGGAATTATGGACAAGCGGCAGCATCCCCACCAAGGCCATTTTGATGGTTAGCCATAATATCGAAGAAGCCGTATTTATGGCTGACCGCATTATGGTTATGGATAAAGAGCCAGGTCGAATCATTGCCGAAGTGAAGGTAGCGTTGAGGCGTCCGCGTCAGCGCAAATCGAATGAGTTTCAAAAAGTTGTTGATGAAGTGTACAGTATGCTGGCGGGGCAAACGGAAGCCGAAGCCATTGAATTGGGAACTGCCCCAGGTGAACAAGGTCGCACGCGCGCACTGCCAAAAGTGAATATCTCAGACCTGGCCGGTCTGCTGGAGCAACTATCCGAACTGCCGGGTAACCGCTTTGATATCTACCGCCTGCCGGATGAATTAGGCGTTGACTCGTATCACGTCCTAAGTCTTACCGAAGCCGCTGAAATATTGGGATTTGCTACAGTTGAAAAAGGTGACATTAGCCTGACCGCGCTTGGAGAAACCTTTGCCGAAGCCGGTATTCAGGCGCGCAAGGAGATATTTGCCACGCGCATTCGTCGTCTTCCCTTGATGCGTTGGCTTACAACTATGCTAACCAATTCGGAAAATCATGCTTTGGATTGGGATATAATTCATACCGCTTTGGAGTTGGAATTCCCTGAAGATGAAGCCGAGAAACAGTTGGATAATCTCATCAACTGGGGACGGTATGCGGAATTGATTTCATACAACGACGACAAAGCGCTTATTTATCTTGAAACGCAGCCACAACCAAACTAAAATTGCCGAGAGTGATTTCCCCTTTCACATTTAGTCTTGCATCCCGTGAGCGCGCCCCATAAGAAGCGCCGTGGACAGGTGGGTACACACCGCGTTTTGTATCTCGCTGACTTTGGGTTTTTTCCCGTTTCAACGGCGGGATCTGTCTCTCCCAACAGCCACTTATACCAACCGTTATATTTCAGCAGGGAGGGGTGCTTGACTGCAACACCCAGAACAATACCCATATTGACTTAGTATATTGACTTATTCATAATGAGACATATAATTATATTCTTACCGTATAAAATCTTTCTCTTTTTATAACAACGTAGTTTTTTGAAAAATCCCGAAGGGATGACATGATTATAGAGAAAAAGCACCACCCTATTCAACCCCGTAATGGGTGAAATATCGGGAAAATAGCGATACTATGCCACCCCTACGGGGTTAGCCACAATTGCATAACCATGTGCTATAATCATGATTTTGTTCACTCGTAGTGATTATGAGCGAAAGTACGCTGAATAGTTACGAGAGTTTTTCAAAAAGCTAGATTGTTACAAAATTTTTTAAAAAACTAAATTAGTACCCTTTTTGCAAGTTTTTACAACCTCCGTCACCCCATTTTCTGAGGGGAGAATGAGTTGTAGTTTTGATAAACGGGGATTGGTTGCGACATGTTGCATTTTGTATTGTAATTTATATTTCTTAATATTAGTGAAGGAGGCTTGACATGAAAAACTATTTCAAAGTGCTGATTGTGAGCTTATTTCTTGTCCTATGTTTGAGTTCCGCGTTTGCGGATGACCTGGAGGGCCGGATAGAATCAATCAATCAAAGTGAAAAGTCTTTTGTTGTTCAGGGGATTAAATTTTTTGTGACCCAGTCTACTGACTATGACGATGGTTTGAAGGGGTTTGCTGATCTGAAAGAGGGTCAAAAGGTTGAGGTTGACTTTGAGTACCGCGACGGCAAGTACTTTGCCACGGAAATTGAACTCGAAGATTAATCTGTGAATATTTTGGTGTGTTTTGTGTCATAACCGATAACAAGCGGCCGTACGTGACCGTTTTTCTGCTGCTTGGCAGCCCTAAACCGGCGCGTGAGCCGTGGCGTTCGTGCGTGACAAACAGAAGGAGGTGTTGATGAAAAATAGACGGATATTCATCACTGCGTTCGACAAGAAACGGCTTGATGAGCTTATTGCAGTCGCCCGCGAGTTTGGTGAGCATGCCCGAGAAGATCTTGACGATCTGGCCGCAGAGTTGGATCGGGCAAGTATCGTCGAGCCAAAGAAGATTCCCGCGAATGTCGTCACGATGAACTCGAAGGTTCTTCTTCACGATCTCGACACTTCGGACGAGGAGACGTATGCGTTGGTCTTCCCCAACGAAGCAGATGCCAGTTCAGGCGCAATTTCCGTGCTTGCACCTATCGGGACGGCTATTCTTGGTTATCGGGAAGGGGATGTGGTTGAATGGCCCGTCCCTTCGGGGGTAAGGCGAATCAGGATTGTGAATGTTATCTACCAACCCGAGGCTGCGGGTCATTTCGACCGATAGTGTCAAGAGGGATGCGGACATCTACGTTTCACCCGACGTTTGCGTCGGGTGAAACGTAGATCATCTCTGACGTCAGGCGCATGCTTGCTATAAAGGATCTTTGACGCTATAGCTGGGGCAATTTTGTGGTGCGAAAATGAATGGAGATTATTCGAATGGAACTGTCCGCTGTTGAAAAGGTATTGGGGGGGGCAAAAAAGTTCTCCGCAGGAGCATCAGGAACAGAATGGATCTGGTTGAATTAAGCAATCGGGGAGTTACGAAGGATGCTCTCATGTCCTTGGCAAAATACTTTTCTTTTTCAGTCAACCAGATGGCTCAGATCCTGCCTGTAACTGAGCGCACAATCAAACGATATACTCCAGGAAAACTCTTTAATCGCAATGTTTCAGAGCAGATACTGCAAATTGCCGAAGTTGCCACCAAAGTCTCTGAAGTATTTGAGGACAGAGACAAGTTTCTTGCGTGGATGAATCATCCCAATAAAGCACTAACTGGCAAAACCCCAATGAGTTTGCTGATCTCGAAATTTAGAACGGATATGGTTTTAGATGAACTTGGACGGATAGAACATGGTGTTTTTTCTTAATGAAAGTTTATCGGATCGCCAGATGCAACAATAGATATACTCTTATCTTGTAAAGCAGCTTCGACTTCCAGAAGATTGTTCAACCCTTAACGTCTTTTTTCCCCCACGAAAACCGGTAAGTGTCTATCCTCTGTCCTGTATCCGGTATTATTAATCGTCTCATAATAGAACACACATTAAGCTGTCCGTTTAGCGCTTCAATATTGGAGAAGGAAAGCATACGACGAATCAATACAATTATGAGACCTTAATATGTGCTTCAACTGATGTAACTGGTGTTCCCTTGTTGCATATGAAGTCTGAGTAAACTTTGGCATATCTAAACGGGGTTGGTAAAAAATGGCAATGAAAAATATTACCTATACCATACCGAAGAAGAACAAGGAGGTCTTTGTTGATCCGGCGTTACACCGTATTCCGGAAACGATATTGGCAAATAAGCATACCATAAATCGTTATCCTGGTGAAATCAACGGCATTCCCTTGCCGCTGTTGAGAGATAAGACCCGGTTGGAGTTGTTGCATATGGCGGTTCGGTATACGGCAGGGATTCAATCACTGATTCAAAAAGATCCGCCAGGTTCGAGCCGTTATGTGCAGAACAGTTGCGGGGAAGATGTATCGCGGCACGGAACACCAGAGACGTTATCCGTGAAGGGGCATAACCTGGATTATGCGGTAATCAGGGATATTCCGATTATCCAGACGGGACATGAGCCGGTTTTTTACTATCCCGGGGTATGGATAAAGAACCACCTCGCACACTATTTGGCCACGAAGATGGGTGGCATTGGGATAAATATGATTGTAGACAACGATGCCTGCAAGATGGGTTTCATGCACATGCCGGTTTTGTCAGAAGAGCTGCCAAACATCCGGAAGATAGCATTGGTAGAAGGTATGGATGCTGTTGCGTATGAGGAGATTGCCTTTCATCGGATTGAACCAATACTCCGATTCCGGGATGAAATTTTAAGCTTGTTTACAAAAAATGTGTCGGACGAAACGATGAAAACCACGATGGGATCGATGCGGTCTACGTTTGAGGATTTTATGAATTGCATTGTGGAGTGCTATCAGAGGGGTTGTACAGATATGGTTGGTTTATTAAGCGCTGCACGGTGTTCTTTGGAGACAGACTTTTGTATGGACAATCTGGAAATCCCCGTTTCCTGGATGTGCGATACCGATGGTTTTTGTCAGTTCTTGTTACATCTTGTCTATGAGGCAGAGCGGTTTGCTCAAATCTATAATGAGAAATTAGCTGAATATCGGGCTATCCACAAGATTCGTTCAAAGGCAAATCCTCTTCCGGATCTGAAGACTGCGGGGAATACGGTAGAATTGCCCTTTTGGGCGTGGAAAGCAGGTGAACAGAGGAAAAGGTGTTATCTGAGGAAGGAAGGGGAGTCTTTGGAGATTACTGACGGAGAGGCGGTTGTTCTTACTCTAAAAAGGGGTGATAGTTTCCTGGTACAGAAAACGATATTAAGAGAATTGAGGAATGCCGGTGTTAAGCTGCGGCCACGTGCAATTACCGCAACGATATTTTCTCGTCTGTTCTTTTCAGACCTATTTATTCATGGGATTGGAGGAGCAAAATATGATACCATTACCGATGAAATTATCAGGGAGTTCTTTGGTGTTTCTCCGCCGTCTTTTGCCACCATTTCTGCTACCCTGTTTTTGCCCCTGAACTCCTTCGATGTGGATGAGAGTTCGGTGCAGGCCCTCTACCACGAATTGAAGGATATGAGCTACAATCCCGAGCGGTACGCACCGGAAGAGATTCTTCATGATGAGGGATTCATCAGCCGGGTGAAAGAAAAACGGAGATTGCTTGAGATGATGGCGGTTTGTAACGGAGACGAAAAAAGACGTAGTTTTCATCAGATCGGTGAATTGAATAAATTGAATCTGGCCCAACTGGGAGTTGAAATTCAAAAGAAAAAGCGGGCGATAGACGAAGCTAGCAGCAAGCTTGCCTACAATGAAGTGGTTCAATTTAGGGAATACCCCATCTCTATCTATTCTATGACGGCGTTAAAGGGATACTTTTTGCACGTCTTCTGACGGTAAAATAGATGTAGATGCCCGTAATGCTTCCGATGACAGCGCCAATAATTATCAAATCGGTCTTAACGGCGAGGATGGGGTGATATGCCTCTTTCACATCAATCTTTACCAGGAGCACCCAGTTGACATCTCTCAGATTGTCGAGTGGCGTATAGGCGCTGAGTACCGGGATATTTCGATAATCCTTTACGATCTTCACATCGGTGTTTCCACGCAGAGCCTCCTGCACACCCTGGGTATTGATTTCGAGTTTCAGGATGGTATTTTGGGTCAAAAATCTCGATTTCGAGCGCATAAAATAGTCATCGCCCACGATGTAAATCTCACCGGTCTCCCCCAGTCCATCTGTCTGGGATAAGAATGAGTCGATAGCAGAGTAAGGAGTCTCGCAAATAACAACACCTAAAAGCTTGTTGGTAATATCATATACCGGTGAGGCCCCCATGAATATGAAGTCTTTTGTCTCTTCGCACCACGCTAAATCAGAGAATTTTACGTTGCTTAAGCCCTCTTTGAATACCTCACCAATGGTAAATGAACTGTAATCGCCGCTATAGAGGTTCGTTCCGATATATTCATCTCTTTTGACGCCGAAGACCACATTCCCGTCCGTATCTACAAAGAATATGTTATTATATCCGTATTGCCTGAGAAAGTGTTCAAGCAGGGGGCCGTAATAGGTGTCCACTTGTTTGTACTCGGCGTCATCGAAGCCACCGGATTTAAAGGCGTTTGAAAATCGGGGGAGACTTTGAACAACGATGGGATTTTTTGAGAGGACATGGATATCTCCATATTTTTTTTGGAAAAAATTTTGAATCTGTAATTTTTTAATTTCACGGACGGAAACCAAATGGTTTGCGAACTCATTTCGAATTGAGGGAACAAGGGTACTGTATGTCAGGGGTCCCATAATAACTAAAAAGGTAAAGATTGCAATCCCCGACGCTATGAGTATTTTAAGGACAGGTTTCAAGATAAGAATTCAAGATCCTGCGGATACTTGCCTCACTATAATCAATGGTACAAAACAGAACAACACGATCGGCAGTTAGCATCATACAAATAAATTTCATTTTGTCAAGCTAATTGACTGATTGGTACGTTTCGATAAAAAAGGTGATGTCATCCACGTCTCCATCTATTATTTCGATGGTAAAGTGGCTGATGTGGTTCCTTTTCAGAACTGAAATGATTTTGTCCATATCCATATCGTATTTTTTAGAAAAGTGCGAATGAGTGTCGCCGTCCGGATATTTAAGATCCCAGGTGAGCGGGGTTCTATTGGTATTCAGATGCACGCCAATTACCTGACCGTTTTTACAAAGCGATTCCAGTCCTTCGTAAAAATCAAACTTGTTTAAAATGGCGGATGCCCACAGGTGGCCTGTATCGAGCCAGATTGGGCAATCGAGGTATATCATATGTTCAGGTGTCTGGTTGCCGTTTCCAATACCGGGAAAATCGTTTTCCATGCAAATGGTGTAAGCTGCATACCGTTCTCTGAGCTGTTTCATATGGGTCTTCACGGTATCTCGATACTTTTTGAACTCTTCCGTCTCCAGGAATTTTGGATCCATGACCCGCGTATCGTTGAGCCGGTATTTCATGTCAATAGCTTCACGCAATACCTTATTGTAGTTATTAGGATCGTTTTTAACGGGTCTTGAAGTCATAAAAAACCCGTGAAATAATGCCACGGTACACTTCAGTGACTGCATAACGTACGCGGTATTTTCAAATGCCGCCAGGGCAGTTTGAAAATCATTATGGGCAAGATTGATAAAGTAGTCTGAAAGCACCGGGGCGTGAATAGTGAACGGAACGTCAAGCCCTTTGATTTTGTCGTACAGGTCTCTTGTGACCGAGTTGTGCAACTGTATGCCAAACTCAAATCCTTGCGATTCAACGGCATCTCTGCAGCGCTTTACCTTTGCGTGAATCTCATCTTGGCGAAAACACATGGTGCTCAATTCAATTTTCATATGCTTCAGTATAGGAACTTTTTTTGAAAATGAAAGACGAATTTCTAAAAAGGGCAATAAATTCATGTGGATGCCAAGGAATATCAAGGCTGGTGGCGGAGGCTCTGTCTGCCGCCTGTTTGTGCATGTCTGCACGCAGGCAGGTGTTTGAACTGGCAGCATTAGCTACAAGAGTAATTGCCTAAGAAAGACTTAAAAAAAACAGGGAAAAAAATTCCTATGGGTAATCGTGGATCTGGAAATATTTTTCCGGTGTCACGGGTCCTTCTTGTATATCGTCTGGCGAAGTTCATTCGACGGTTATCCTAAATCTTTCTATCTATAGAGTTAGGGCATGCTGAGTTTTTTATTTACAAGAGGCGACTAAAGAAAGTTATAAAGGTACATTGTTTGCTCAAAGTTGTAACAAAGCAGTATTACAAAAACACCAATAATAGCGATATTTGCTTTGTCCCTACGTTTTCTTTTCCGAAAGAACATTCATGATAGAAACTTCAAAGGTATTACAGGATAATAAACCGATAGATATTGGTGTTCAATTTGGAGCCTATAATAGCAAAGAAACTTCCTCTTTTCGAGAGGTCATCGGTGATGCGTTGCAGAGGCGTGGTCAAGAAATGAATAAGATGCATCATTATGATACGATAACGAGCAGGATAGAGGGGGGTGCATTTTCTTTGCTGGAACGCAATACGTTTGAGACATCATTAACCTGCGCCGAGGGAAAGAAAAATACGAAACCCATGTCATTGAAAAAGCAGTTCCAAAAATATAAGGAAGACCAGCTGTTATCAAACCCTGGTGGAGATTACTTTGACCTGAAGAAAGGTACAAAGGGTGTGGATTGTCGTAAGGATCAGTCCCAATTTACGGTAAGGGTTGGGGAAGATATCAAAGACGCCGGAGAAAATTTCGTCAATATCTTTAAGGATATGGGAGCCGGCGCCTCTTTTCAATATGTTGACAAAGATGGTATGATTCAGGAAGGAAAAAAGGTGGGATTGGGAGGCACGATGGTGCATTTTTTCAAAGATATGGCTGGGGGAATGACGTTAGGCAAATATGCAACGGATGGTGAAGAGCGCCCGGCCAATGCACTGGAAACCATAAAGCATTTCTTTAAGAAGATATTTGTGGATGCCTTGTTTAAGGATATCGTCGTGGGTGTGCCACGGAGCGCTATCCATATCGGTGAAAATGCGGTATTTGCCTGCCTGAATCTTGCGGAAGTAATTCCCGATGCAACCATAGGGAATTATAAGAAAGGGCAGAAAGTAACGACTGAGGTCTTTGATGATGCGCAGGTGCTGGTGGATTTTGTTACTGATATTGTCCCCATGGGTGAGGCGGGCGCCAGGACGAAGGCGATTACCTTCAAAAAAGGGCTTAAGGGATTTCCCTTTATCTATAACATTACCTCACCGGAGCACGGAATGGTTGATGAACAATGGCGGTATGTTCGCAATACACCATTCAGAAAGACGATTGAATCGGTCGCAACGCTGATACCGGTTCGGATATAAAAGTTTCACCACTTTCCTCATGCAGGACAAGCTATTTTTACCAAACCTTCTTCATCCAGATTTCCAACGACATCGACCGTTACCGGCAAAAACAATTTTACAATTTCGATATTGGTAAGCAGATGCCGGGTAATTCTGGGAGTGACATAGTGTGATGTCACTTTCGTGAGAGCAAGGGGAATGATGAGTTGGTCCGCCAGGTACTCATCGATGACGCCTTTGGTTTCAAGAAAGGAAAAGAACTGGTTGCAGGCCTCGTCCGCAACGGTTTCTGCACGTTTGCGAGGAGCGCCTAAACTGAAATAGCAGCATTGGCTTTGTTCGAAGGTTCCAATCAGAAACATCATCGTGCCCTTTCCGGCTGCCGGTATTTCTGTAATGCCTATTTCATGGGGGATGTTTCGCTCTAAAAAGTTTAACTTTGCCTGGGTTTGCTGTCGTTGTGCAATGCTCCTCTCTAAGTTACTGACGGCGGATACTCCCTGTATCATCAGGAGTTTCCCCCGTTCTGCCAGGGATATCGGATGTTGCAAAGTTCCTGGATGTATGCTGGCGAAGACCTCACCGCCGCCGCGCGGATAGAATCCTGCCCGCAGGGTTTGTATTTCAGCACGAAAGCCAATTTTCCTGAGAAAGTACAACCACTGTTGTGCGAGATAGTCAATGCAAGGACTGTGGCTGACATGTGTGCCGCCCGTGATAGTAACTGAAGAAGGCTTGTCTGCAAGACTGAGCGGGTAAAATATGGTCTGTAAAACGAGGGAAACAGAGCCTGCCGTTCCAATTGTAAAATGATAGTCGCCGGGTTGTATCTTTCCGGGAAAAAATGTGAGGTTGGTGGACCGTAGCTGATTCCCCATCACTTCCGCATTGCAGACACGAGCAGCGGCATTGACTGATTGCAGGTGCTGATAGCTGAGCCCCGGTGTTTTTCTGTTTGCCCGTATCTTGTATATTTCAAAAGGCCTTTGGGTAATGGCAGAAAGCGAAAGGGCTGTGCGCAGGATTTGTCCTCCGCCCTCGCCGAAGGAACCGTCGATGGAAATGATATCCTTTTTCATAGGCGCTGAAAAGAAAAGGGTAGGACGTGGAACGCCCTACCCTTATGTTGTTTGAATACTACCAGATTACCGGTTATCTTATTTCCCGCCAAATTCCCGAACTAACTTGACCAGAGGGTCAAGATCGGCAGCATCAACTCCAAGGTCGGAGAGTTTTACATAATTTGGGTTCTTGGTGCCTTCGGTCATTGATTTTTTCATGTCTGCGTCGGTCCTCGACTTCTGATATTCCTGATTGGTGAAGTCTGGTACATTGAATTGCTTTCCCGCCTCACTCCCTTTCCCATCAGCGCCATGGCAGAGTTCACAGGTGTCTTTATAAATCTTTTTCACGTCACCAGCATGTGCCGTAAAACTGGGAAAACTCAAATATACACCAAACATCGTTGCAACGGGAATTGCGCAATACGTAAAAATCTTTTTCAACGAAATTTCCTCCTCTAAAAAGTGCTAAAATATGGAAACATTACGAAACAAGTTTGAAAATACGTTTGTACAACACCGTATATTTACGGTCTTTTTCTGAAACCCGCATCACCTCCTGTCGAGTTTACTTTATCCTGGATTCTATAAACTGAATCACCTTGTCTATGTCATCTTGACTAAAACCGGGCATTTGTAACGGTGTTTTTGCAATGCTGATTATCTGCAACCGGTGTTTCGATCTCTTGCTTTTTGCTATCACGCGTTGCCGGTTATTTATGATTTCAATAGCGGGATAATTCCAGCGCTTATACCCCTCGACAAGGATGATATCAACATCCCGGTAATTGCTTTCAATAAGGGTTTTGATTGCCGGTGATTTTCCGACGACCCTTTTTATTATCGCTAGTTTTGCCGGCGAAGAGATAGAAACGATGTCTGCCCCTGCCCCAAAATGCCGGTATGTATCCTTGCCTTCGTAATCAATTTGAAAGGAAGGGACATTATATTTAATGGTTCCTACCCGATATCCCCGCTTCTTTAATAACGGGATAAGCGTCTCAATAAGAGACGTTTTTCCGGTATTCTGTTTACCAACGATCAAAACAACAGGAATAGCCTTTGACAATGTGTATTTATCTGGTATTCTGAAAAAAGGAAGCGCCTGGATAGCGAGGCGCTTCAAACCATTTTGAATAAAAAAAATCGTAGCATCTCTTGCATACCGTGTCAAGGACATTCCTTTCTGAAAAATTACGAAATGGGTAAATGGGTATTTGAAATTAGGAAAATTGGTATATAATGTTTACCCGTTGTGACATGATACCGGAAATCGGCTATTTCATGCACAAGGAACAAAGTGAGAGATGTTTGCTGTTTAGTAACAATTGCATGGCAAAATTTATGGTTTCGTCAGTGCCGCACCAGAGATAACGTTATCTAATTTGAGCAACGAACGAATTGTCGTGGAGGAAGCAATGGAATCAGACGTTAAAAAGATCACGGAAAGGGTGAAGCAGGAAAGTGATTTTGTAAATACCCTGATGTATGAGGTTGGGAAGGTAATTGTAGGACAGAAATATTTACTTGAAAGATTGCTCATTGGCATCCTTTCCAATGGCCATGTATTGCTGGAAGGTGTGCCTGGACTTGCAAAAACGATGTCGGTTATGACCCTTGCCAGGGCAATGCAAGCCGGGTTTCAGAGGATTCAGTTTACGCCTGATTTACTTCCTGCCGATCTTCTTGGCACCCTCATTTATAATCCCAAGAACGGTGATTTTACCGTGCGCAAGGGCCCCATTTTTACCAATATTGTTCTTGCCGATGAGATCAACCGGGCGCCTGCAAAGGTGCAGAGCGCACTTCTGGAGGCAATGCAGGACAGACAGGTGACCATCGGGGATCAGACCTTTCCATTGGAAGACCCGTTTCTCGTGCTGGCTACCCAAAATCCTATTGAACATGAAGGCACCTATCCTTTGCCGGAGGCACAGGTGGACCGGTTTATGCTAAAATTACACATCACGTATCCGGACAAAAAGGAAGAGCGTGAAATTCTGGAGCGCATGGCATTGACCAGGAAAGATTTCAAGGTAACGCCCGTTATATCTCCCGCGGACATCCTGCGTTTGCGTGCCATCGTTGATGAGATTTATATTGATGATAAGATCAAGGATTATATTATTGATATCGTGTGCGCATCAAGGGACCCGAAGGCGTACAATCTGAATCTGGAAGAGTTCATCGAATACGGCGCATCTCCGCGCGCTACGATCTACCTTACCCTCGCCGCCAAGGCGCACGCCTTTGTCAAAGGCAGAGGATTTGTCACGCCACAAGATGTAAAATCGATAGGGATGGATGTGCTTCGCCACCGGGTCATTATCACGTATGAGGCAGAGGCTGAGGAGATGCGCGCTGAAGATATTGTGCAAAAGATATTTGATACGGTAGAGGTTCCATAAAAGGCCGCTCCAGGTAATTCCTTGAACCGGCTGACATGTCAAAACGATAAGAGATATTCATGGTTACGAAAGATATCCTGAAAAAAATCCAGCAGATAGAGATTCATACCCGTCATCTTGTCAATGAGTCGTTTATCGGCGAGTATCACAGTGTTTTTAAGGGACGCGGGATGGAGTTTGACGAGGTGCGGGAATATCAACCCGGGGATGAGATCCGGACCATTGACTGGAATGTGACTGCCCGTATGGGGCGTCCCTTTATTAAGCGCTATGTAGAGGAGCGGGAGCTAACCGTGATGCTTCTTGTAGACGTAAGCGCTTCCGGAAACTTTGGGTCCGTCAGGCAATTAAAGAATGAAATTGCGATAGAGGTCTGCGCACTGCTTGCATTTTCTGCCATAAGGAATAATGATAAGGTAGGCATGATTATGTTTACAGATAGGATCGAAAAATTTATTCCTCCCAAAAAGGGGGCGAAGCATGTCTTGCGCGTCATACGAGAACTCTTGTGCGCAGAACCTGCGGGGAAAGGAACGAATATCTCTGTTGCGCTGGAGTACATGGATAAGATTTCCACCCGGCGCACGATTTCATTTCTCGTGTCTGATTTTCTGGCAAGTGATTACGCACATGCACTTCGCATCGCAAATAAAAGGCATGATGTGATAGCGATTACGGTCATTGACCCGCGGGAACAGGAATTGCCGAATGTTGGTTTTGTTGAATTACGGGATGCCGAGTCAGGCGAGATCCTCCTGGTTGATACGGCAAACCCGCTGGCAAGAAAGGAATTTTGCGCCCTCAATGCCAGACAAAGGCAGGAACGGACACGACTGTTCCGGTCTATGGGGGTAGACGAGATTGTCATCAGTACCGACCGGCATTATGTTGAGCCTATAGTCCGGTTCTTCAGAGTAAGGGAAAAGAGATATTGATTGCCGTGGTGGTAGAGCGGCGAGGCTCGTCTCTCTGCAGATAAGAAGTCGTCGAAGGTCTCATTAAATCTTTGAACGCGCATCGTTTGATTGAACATGGTTATAAAAAGCTGTCCGTCGTTGCTCAAGATACTATTGCTTTTGTTTGTGGTAGTTTATACACTAAATAAAGGCACGCATTATGCCTTTGCCCTGGAAAACCGGGATGCTGAAAACGTATCCGCGATAGAGGTAATTGCATATGTCGACAAAAATGAGATAACGATTGGCGACAAGATAAAATTTGGAATTCGTGTAACGTATAGGGATGGTGTTGTTCCGCGGTTTCCTGAATTGGGTCAGCAGATTGGCATGTTTACGGTAAAAAAAACGGACGTTGTTGAAGGACCGGTAAAAGAGAAAGACGGCCGTTTCACGGTTAATTGTTCTTACGTGCTGAGTTCCTATGAAATAGGAACTCAAACGATTCCGTCATTAAAAATATCATACGAAGGTGTCCATGGCGCGGGTGAAGTCGTTACCAATGAAATATCTGTTGATGTCAGGGGCGTTTTGCAGGAAGGGGAAATTTCTGGCGATATCAGAGAGATCGTTCCGCCGGCTGGCGTACCAGTCAATTTCAGGAGGTTGCTTCCCTGGATCGGTGTTGTATTTGCCGTAGGGTTGTTATCAGGAACGGTTTTCTGGTTCATCTGGAAACGGAAAAAGAGGGAACGGGGACAGGGGCGTGAAGTAATAATAAGATTGCCCCATGAAATTGCCTATGAATTGCTGGAAGAGTTACTGGGTGAAGATCTGATAGCAAAGGGATTCGTCAAAGAATATTATTATCGTGTAACTGGTATCGTGCGCCATTATATAGAAAATCGGTTTGGTTTATTGGCTCCGGAGTGCACAACGGAAGAGTTTCTCGGAGAACTGGCGCGGACGAGCAAGTTGCAAGACAGCCACAAACAATTGATGCGGGAGTTCCTGGAGCAATGCGATATGGTAAAATACGCAACGTATGGTCCTTCCAGGACGGAAATTCAGGAAACGTATGACGCAGCAAAGCGATTCATCGATGAAACCAGAGAGCGTTTGGAGGAAAAGGAGGTGGTTCCTGCATAAAAACTAAAGTTTGTCCGGGATGGAGGGATGTGCCGGTTGCATACCATATCAAATGCGTTTCTTTTTGCCAGTGCTTGTTTAAAATACAAAGGTTCTCAGGGGGGTAAACTTTTTTAAGAGGATAATGAACATGGTGAAAGCGCCAGAAAAATTTTTGGATGAGTATTTAAGTCGTAAAAAAGTGTTGGGGGGGAAGGCAGGAGCAAAATCATCAGTTATGCCGGTGCGCAAGGTTTCAGCCGAAGAACTCGCAAGGCTTAAAATAAATATACAGACCTTATGGGGCGTCTATGGCACTCCGGAGATCAGGGAAATCCTTGCAAAGGAACAGGAAATTCGTTTTCTTGAAATTGAAAGTGAAAAGGCAAGCTTGAGTCTGATGTATAGGGAAAAAGGTATCTTTATGGAATACGAGGTGAATCTGGGGTACAGGAAAGAGCTTGCGGGGGCACAAATGTACAAACAGGCAGACATGAATCTCAACCGGTATTTTACCCATGCAACAGGGACGGATGACCTTCTCAGGTCGGCCAATGAAGCCCTCTACATCCTCGCGGATGTTTTTATCGATAAGGAAATTCCGGAAACAGATATCTGGAATGCTATTGCAAACGGGGATCAGGTGCGGTTTTCTTTTATGAGCGCATAAAGGTTCCATGATCTTTCGCGACCCGTTACTCCTGATATTTCTTGTCGTTGTTCCACCCTTGATCTATGTTTACTTTCGGGGCAGGGGAAACGATCAGGTTGTCTTTCCTTCTCTGGGTGTGTTAAAAAAGATAAAACCCTCATTTGCCCAGCGATACAGACACATACTCATTGTCCTCAGGTCCACAGCCCTTGTTTTGCTGGTAATTGCCCTGTCGCGACCTCAGTATGGAAATGAACAAACGAAGGTAGTGACAGAAGGGATTGATATTGTGCTTACTGTGGACGTGTCGGGAAGTATGCTGGCTGAGGATTTTGAAATAGGCGGACAACGGTATAACCGGCTTCATGTTATTAAGCCGGTGGTGAAAGATTTTATTCAGAAACGCACGAATGACCGTATCGGTTTGGTTGTCTTTGCCGGACGGCCGTACACCCAGTGCCCCCTGACGCTCGACTATGGCATGCTGTTGCAACTTCTGGAAAAGGCGCAGATTGGTATGGTTGAAGATGGCACGGCAATAGGCTCTGCCCTTGGTTCATCCATTGAAAGACTGAAAGATACCAGGGCGAAGAGCAAGGTGATTATCCTGTTAACGGACGGGAGAAACAACGCCGGTGAAATAGACCCTTTTACCGCTGCAGAGATAGCCAGGACCTTTGGAATTAAGATTTACACGATAGGCGCCGGCACGAAGGGACTTGCCCCGTTTCCGGCAGTAGATATTTTTGGGAATAGGGTGATGAAGCAGGTCAAGATAGATATTGACGATGATGCCCTGAAAGAAATTGCAAAGATTACTGGCGGGAACTATTATCGGGCAACCGACACCGAGTCGTTAAGAGAGATTTACCACCAGATCGATAAACTCGAAAAAACGGAATCAGAGGTAACTCAATACACAGAATACAACGAATTGTTTCATTATTTTTTATTGCCGGCCTTTGGGTTGTTGTTGGTTGAATTAGGTTTAACGAAAACAAAATTAAGAAAATTACCTTCATGAAATACGGGAACCTGAGTTACCTTTACCTGCTTGCCGTAATTCCGGTGTTGAGTCTCGGATACATTCTTGTTTTTAAAAAAAGGATGTGCGACCTCAACACCTTCGCAAATCTCGCATTGTTGCAAAAAGCCGGGCTTCCCATTCATAAGAGAAAACGGTGGCTGAAGGCTGTCCTTATGATCGTCGGAATCCTGTTTTTGATTTTTGCACTGGTCGAGCCGAAATGGGGTTACCATTGGGAAGACGTCGAGAAAAAAGGGATTGATATTGTAATTGCCCTGGATACGTCGCGAAGCATGCTGGCTGATGATGTGAAACCCAATCGGTTGGAGGTGGCAAAAAGAGAGATCGAAGATTTATTGCATGTCCTGGGGGGAGACCGTATTGGTTTGGTCGTATTTGCAGGTTCGGCGTTTCCTTACTGTCCGCTTACGTCAGATTACGGCGCTTTTCGCCTCTTTTTGCAGGATGTAAATACGAATATTATTCCGTTGGGGGGCACTGCCCTGGCAGAGGCGATCAGAAAAGGAATTGCTGCGTTTGAGGCAGATTCAAAAAATCACAAGGCGATTATCCTGATTACCGATGGTGAGAATCATGAAGACGATCCGTTAAAAGCGGCCGCCGCTGCCAAAGAGCAGGGTATTGTTCTGTATACGGTAGGTGTGGGGAAGAAGGACGGTTCCTATATCAGGGTCAGGGATGAAAGCGGTCAGGAACGATTGCTGAAAGACAGGCAAGGGCAGGTTGTTAAGTCAAGATTGGATGAAATTACCTTAAACAAAATTGCTCTGGAGACGGGGGGGCTGTATACACCGGCATACGATACCAGATGGGGGCTGGAAAAGATTTACCAGGAAAGTATTGCGAAGATCGAGGAGTCTACCTACAAAACCCAGCGGGTGAAGCGGTACGTGAATCGGTATCAAATTCCTCTTTTCATCGCCATGGTTCTTATCGCCATGGAAGGTTTTTGGTTTGAAAAAAAGGTAACGAACGTAAGGTTTCGTTAAGCAAATGACGGGTATACTGAATAAAAAAAGGAGGATGCACACATCGGGTTTTTTTGTGAGGGTGTTCCTTGTGCTGGTTTCCCTGGGATGGATTGATCCACTGGCTGATAAGGTGAGAGAAGGGAATGAATTGTATCATCGTGGTGCCTATGATGAGGCATTGGATAAATATGTTAATGCCCAGATCGATTCCCCTCAGATTTCCCAATTAGACTTTAATATAGCCGATACCCAGTATCAAAGGAAAAAATATGATGAGGCTGCTCAATGGTTTGACAAGGTGGTACAATCCGGCAGCCCTGAGATGCAGGCGAAGGCAAGCTTTAATATGGGGAATACCCTGTACCGGCAGGGAAAGATGAAAGAGGCTATGGAATATTATAAGAAAGCAGTGGATTTTGCTGATGATCTGAAACACAAGGGTAATGAGTCAATCGATACCCTGAAAAACGATGCCAGATATAATTACGAATACGTTGAACGCAAGATAAAAGAAAACGAACAGAAGCAGCAGCAGCAGCAACAACAGGCGGAGGAGGATAAGAAGAATCAAAATCAGAACGACCAGCAGCAGAAGCAGCAGGACGACAAGGACAATAAGGAAGATCAACGCCAAAAGGAAAACAAAGACGAGAAGAAAGAAAATGACGAATCGCAGCAGGACCAGCAGCAGCCTCGCCCGGAAGATACCCCGAAAAACGATAAGCATTCCGAAGAGAACAGGCAGGATCAATCGGATACGGATAAACAAAAGGAACAACAGACGCAACAGCAACAGCAGTCCCAGTCGCAGCAACCTCAAGGCCAGAGACAAATGTCAAAAGAGGAGGCTGAGCGGTTTCTTGACGCGTTAGATCATGCCGAAAAGGAGACACGGCAAATGATGCGGGATAAACAGCGTCTGCAGCATAAGTCTGTTGAAAAGGATTGGTAATTTCTTTCAAAAAGGTTTTTCAGATGAGAGTGGATAAACATTGTTACAGCATTTTGATTTCCGTTTTTATCATCATGGGTTGTATGGGAAGCCTCTGCGCCCAGGATATTCAGTTAACGGCAACTATTGATCAGAATATCCTGACGTTAAACGATCAACTCAAATTGACACTAACTATTCATGGTACTCATGATACTGCACACCCGTCTTTTCCAGCCATGGATGGGTTCACCCTGCTCTATGGTCCAAGCATTTCCGCGGAAACCAGAATCGTGAACGGAGCCGTCTCAGTCAGTAAAGGCTATACCTATGTGTTACAACCTACCGCAAAAGGGAAATTCACCATTGGGCAATCAACGGTGGAATACAAAGGAAAGGTCTATTCTTCTCAGCCGTTAACGGTGGAAGTGGTTGATACCCCCCGTTCTGCAGATGCACAAGCCCCGGACCTGGAAAAGCTTGTCTTTGTTGATTTGAACGTTGATAAAAATGAGGCGTATGTATACGAACAGATCGTGCTGTCCTTCAAATTCTATTTTCAAAAAGGATTGCCGGTTGGTGATATAGATTATGATGCACCGACTACAAAAAGCTTCATGGAAGAAAAGCTTGGTGACCAGAGACAATATGAGGAGATCCGTGACGGTATTCTCTTCAATGTCCTGGAACTGCGTACGGCTATATTTCCGATGATGACCGGAGAACTAACGATATCGCCTGCCAGAGTGAAATGTAATTTGATCGTTCAGCAACGAAGAGACCGGAGGAATACATCGCCTGATAGTTTCTTTGGCGATGCCTTCTTCGATGATTTTTTTGGCAGAGAACAAAAGCGATACCCCGTTGAAAGGACTACAAGTTCTATCGTGCTCAAAGTGAAACCGTTGCCGGAGGAAGGGAAACCCAGGGAATTTAAAGGTGCGGTGGGCGACTTTCATATGGAAGTCTCAACAAAGGCGCAGCATGTAAAGGTGGGTGATCCGATCACGCTTTCTTTTTCGATCTATGGCGAGGGAAATATCCAGACGATCAATGAACCGGCGTTGGTGGTAAACCAGGAAAACGATTTTAAAATGTATCCCGCAGAATCTCAGACACAGATTACAAACCGGGAAGAACTGATCCGGGGGCGAAAGGTGTTTAGCAAGGTCATTGAGCCTCAAAAGCCAGATCTGAAAGCTACTCCGGCAATCGTGTTTAGCTTTTTCGACCCCCGTACGGGGCACTATAAAACGATTACCAAAGAACCGATCCCCATTACTGTAGAGGCGGGGGAACAGGAAGTACCCATCCAGCTAACGCTTTCTCATGACAAGGCGATGCCGGTAAAACGCCAGGTGCAACTGCTTGCGGAGGATATCCTACCCATTATGACCAATCTGGCCGCATTGCGGAATCAAGGAAATCTTGTTTATCAGAATCCGTTCATCATCGGAGGCCTTTTTATTCCTGCCGTTGCAGTTGTTGCCTCCTTTTTGTTTCGCCGGCATAAGGATCGGCTGGCCTCTGATATTGGATATGCCAGGACGAGACGGGCGCATGCAGTGGCAAAAAAGAGACTGGAAATGGCGCAATCCGCGCTCCGTCAGAACCTGCAGGGAGAATTTTATTCCTGCCTTTCCAGGGCCATGTCCGATTATCTGGCGGATAAATTCAATATTCCGCCGGCAAGCGCTACGGAAGGTAAAGTGACTGCCCTGTTACAGCAACGAGGGGTGAAAGATGATATTATCGAAGAGGTTTCCCGTCGTTTGAAGGACTATGACCACTGGCGATTCTCGAGAGACAGCGGGACATTGAACGAGATGGAGCGTTCGTTGCAGATCGCTGAAGAACTTATTACTAAGATAGAGAGGCAATTATCGTGAAGCTGCGTTTCTGTGTTCTTTTTTTAGTTCTCATTCCTTTTTTGAACTGTGGAATACCGAATGCGCAGGGTGAATTTGTGCAATCTGAAATCCGCAATCCGAAATCCAAAATTTCAAGAGACGATGCCGTAAAATTATTTACGGATGCCAATGAAAAATATCTGCAGGCGATGAAGCTGGTTGCATCAAATAATATACCGAAAGCAAATCAGATGTTACAAGAAACAGCGGAACTCTATGAGACGGCGCTGGCAGGTGGATTCAGGAATGGCCAGATCTATTATAACCTGGGAAATACCTATTATCGGCGTGGAGAACTGGGGAAGGCAATAGCAAACTACCGAAGAGCGGAACGGCTCATGCCGGGAAATGCCGATCTCAATGCGAATCTGAGACTGGTAAAAGGTGCCACCGCGGATAAAGAATTGTCAGCAGAAATTCCTGTTGTGGTGAGGTGGGTATTCTTTTGGTTGTTTTTCCTGAACCTGAACGAATTATCGTTCGTGGCAATATCGTTGTACGTCGTGGTGATGGCCGTCTTGTTCTTTTCGAGCATCCGTAAATATGCATGCATGAAAAAGGTATTCATTGGTTTTGCTTCAGTCCTCTTTGTCGTCTTGGTGTCCCTGGGCATGAAAATTTATCATGAGCAAGGAGTGAGCCAAGGGGTGATTATTGTTGCAAAGTGCGAGGTGCGATACGGACCCGGAGAGGAATATGAGCCGAAATTTGAAATCCATAATGGCGCCGAATGCGTGATTGAGGATGAGAAAAACGATTGGTACCGGGTATATGTAAAGGTAGGAGTAAGGCAAGGCACAGGCACCGATACAAGTGTCGGAGAGAAGACAGGCAAAGACGTGAGGAGAGGATGGTTGCAAAAAAAATATGTGGATATGATTTAGGGGTGTGAAATGGGTGGACTCTATGGAAAGCTACTGATCGCTGCATATATCACGTTTATTACTGTGATGCTAGGCTTTCTTATCTTAGGCATTATTTCCGGAAGACGGGATAATAAAGCACCTTTGCCAAAGCAAGGCTAAAAAATGGTATTGACTTCAAAATCCCGTAAATTTAAATTGTCAGGAGAATAGACATTACGATAAAGGCAAACCCGGAGTGATCCGGTAACGCAAATTAACAGAGTCTTTTGTAGAGACGTATTGCAATACGCCTCTGCTGTCGAAAAAAAGAAAGCCTTACTGCCGAAGATGTTTTTTGAAAAGACATTTTTGCTGTGAGGCTTTTTTTATTTACAGGAAGAAATGATAGCCATGGGCTTTAGCCCGACTTTCGCAATTCGCGCCCAAAAACGTTTATTTTTGGGCAGGTATCGCTGGGAAACCCTTGAAATTCAAGGGGTGAATTTTCAAAACGGCTTGTAGTGCCGACCTACCCTCTTGACGCATGCAGGAGGAAGTGCGAAAATGCTCGCATGTTTCTCCGGGAAAAGACATGAACGAAAGATGGAAAAACCCACCGTTATTGGAGTGTGGTAGAGAACCGCCGGGTCAGCGGAAGAAGGGTGGTGCAACGGCAGGTTCTCTATTTGGGAGAACTCAATGACAATCAACGGGCTGGGTGGGTTCGGACGATAGAGGCGGTGTCGGGTAAAGAACCGAAACCAAGACAACTGGCATTGTTTCCGGATGACCGGGAAGCCATGCCGATACCGGATGGTGAGACAGTTCGGGTGAGGTTGGACAAAATAGAGCTGCGCCATCCACGGGAGTGGGGAGCAAGCTGGTTGGGATTGCATGTATGGGATATGCTGGAACTGGACGCATTTTGGAGAAAGCGTCTGCCGTCAAGCCGGAAGGGAACAAGCTGGCTGAATATCCT
>WBZR01000736.1_pt1 | contig 48182 bp, 59 predicted proteins | sample 5204231 | NCBI WGS metagenome assembly WBZR01 (sample SAMN12412403, study PRJNA552823) | activated sludge metagenome | isolation source: activated sludge from anammox sidestream of wastewater treatment plant... | place: USA: Virginia | collected 2017-08 | reverse complement strand
CGCCCTCACCCTCACCCTCGCCCTCACCCTCACCCTCACCCTCACCCTCACCCTCACCCTCACCCTCACCCTCGCCCTCGCCCTCGCCCTCGCCCTCACCCTCACCCTCGCCCTCGCCCTCGTCGCTGTCCTGCTCGTCTTCTTCCTCGCTGCCCGAGCCGGCCTGTTCCTCTTGCTCCTCGTCCTCCTCCTTCGGAGCAGGCTGCTTCACCTTCTTGGACGAAGGCTCCTTCTGTGGGTCACGAGGTTGCGGCTGCTCCTGCTGCTCCTTCTCAAGGAGCATCCGGTAGTACTCCTCCGCCAGCTTCCCGTTGGGGAACCCGAAGTTCTTGGGCAGGCAGATGTCCGCCTCCGTGCCGCCTGGAGGGGCTGGCAGGTCCCAGCCCTCCATGTCATCGTTGATCTCGAGGTCGCCCGCGATGTTGAACAGATCGTGGTTGCGATCCCCGCGACGCGCCGGGTGCCCGCGGATGACGTGGCCCACCTCGTGGACCAGCACCGCCGCCGTGCCCTTCACGCCCCACGCCACGACCGCCGCCGGATCCCAGTAGAGGACCAGCTGCGCCGTGACGCCGATCGTTCCGATCCCCGGCGTCTCTTTGGGGACCATGCGCGTCAGCACGGCTCGGAAATACTTGTGGCGCTCGATCGCCATCAACCTCGCCGCTGCGAGGATTTCGTGTGGTGTCATCCAGCCTCTCCTTGTTTGGTTGTGGGTACTTCGTCGCGCCCCCGAGATCGGGATCTCGGGGGCGCGCCACTGCACCCACTTCAGATGTCGAGGACGATCGGACGCTTCGGCTTCCTGAGCGCGAACATCGCGCGGCGCAGGCCCTCCAGCACCGCCTTCCCGTGACGAGACTTGCGAGTGTGCGGCTCGGTGAACTTCACTGCCTTCGCGCAGACGAGGCAGACGTCCTCCTTCTCGCGGCCGCCGTACTTCCAGCAGTGCGAGTGACCGGAGGGTGTGTCCTCCAGTGCCTCCAGGATCACCGTGTCGCTGAACTTCCAGACCCCACTCACTCGGATTGCGACCCGCCGGTTCCCGAAGCGCAAGAGCATCTCCGCCGCCTCTAGCGGTGTTCCGTTGACCCACCACGGGTCGTTGGGAAACTTCGGTGCCCACTCAACGGAGATGCCGTTGAAGCCTTCGCCGGCTGCGCGCCGCGCCTTCTGCGTCAGCAGCCGCGCCCACCGCACCTCTGGGAGCTCGGGCATGTACCGGTACGGCGTGGTTCGGTGCGATCGCTCGGCCCGTCGCGAGGACCGGTAGGCGTAGCCCAGACCGAACACGGGCTCTGAGGATTCAGGAATCCCGTTGCCCTCCGACTTCTGGTACGCGATGTAGGCAGCCTTGCTCGCTTGCCGGCAGCACGTACCGCCCAAGCGCACCACCGCTTCCACCTCATTCGCCGGTCGGTCTTCACACTCGTCCCGAACGAACGTGACCAGCGCCCGCCGCTGCGCCAGCGCCTCCTTCTTCTCGTTGTGCGTCATGCCGATGGTCACGTAGTGCCACCCCGTCTTGGACAGGGAGCACGGGACGGCCTTCGTGACGATGTTCGTTGCTACCCAACGTGGAACTCCGAACAAGGCGAGTTGCGCTCGCTTGTCTGCTTTCCTCATGTGCCAGCCTCCTTGGAGCGTCGAATGCTCCGAGACGGCCACCACCCCGAGAGGGTGATGACCGTGCTCGCAATCCTCGACGCGAATCAGCCCGCCTGAATGCCCGCAGCCTCCAGCACAGGCTGGAGCTTCAGGAGCACCGGACGAGCCTCAGCGAACTTGGACAGCTTCGCCTTCACCAGCGCGCGACCCGTGGGCACCACCAGGTCCGCCGCGTCCTTCACGATCGGCTGGCAGAGCTTCCAGAGCGCCGCCGCGCGCTCCGACTGCCGCTCCGCCTTCTGCGAGGTGACGAGCGCAGCGCACGAGGAGAGCACCGCGACCGTCCGGTCGAGGCGCTTGGGCTCGTGGATGAACTTCACCTTGCCGTCCAGCAACTCCGCCGGGTCCGGCAGGTCCGCCTCCGTGAGGTACGTCAGGAGCTCGCCGGCAGGCCCAGCACCGACGAACGCCGTCAACCCCGCATCGCGCTCCACGTCCGTCAGCTTGTGCACCTCCGCCGACGCGAGCGCCCGCATGGCGTACTCCCAGGTGCGCTGGGAGGGCCACGCCTTCGACGCCTTCGGGTCACCCGACTTGGGCATCTGGTGCAGCAACTCCGGGCGCTTGCGGATGAAGCCCGCCACCACCCCGCGAGCCTTGGCCCACGGCGTGTCCCACCCGGCGATGACGCGCTCCTCCTCCTTCTGCGCGTCGAAGGCATCGACCTCCTGCGCGCCCGCACCTCCGAGCACCCAGTCCGTCCACGCCTCGCTGTCCGGCCCGTCCCAGGCGATGTGCCCGAAGCGGTTGGCGAGCGGCGGGGCAAGATCCCACCCACCCGCCGCGTCCTCCGTCGCGTTCATCATCGCGACGAAGCGGATGCCGGGCGGCAGCAACTCGTCGCCCACGACGCCTTCGAGGATCACGCGCAACAGCGCCGCCTGCGTGGCGGGCGCCGCCGTGTTGATCTCATCGAACGCGACCACCCCGCGCACCGCCCGCCGCGCCCGGCTGTACCAGGTCGGCGGGGAGTAGCTGGTGATCAGCCGGTCGTCCTCGTCCTTGCCCGGGAAGGGCAGGCCGAGGAAGTCGGACGGCTCGCGCAGCGAACCGATGACCGCCTCGAACCACAGGCCGACCTCCTTCGCAGTCACCTCCGCCGTCGAGGTCTTCGCGTTGCCGGGCTTGCCTTCCATCAGAATCGGCAAGCCCCAGCGCCCGCGAGGACCGGGAGTGAACCAGAAAGCCTTGAGCAAACGCTTGGTTTCCATCGACATAGTGTCCAGCCTCTTTTCGGTTTGTGAGCCGGAGGACCATCCTCCGCTCAGAGGATCCCGCAACGAACACGCGGAGCGTGGGAGGAGGCTGGCTGGACTACTCCCAGCACCTCCCGTGCCCGCTGCGGAACCCACTGCGCGGCGCGACCCCGGTCCATTCTGCGGTCGCGTCTCACTCTGCGCGTCAGACTCCAGCCAAAAGAAAAGGCGGGGAGCGGTCGTACTGACCCGCTCCCCGCACCTCTCGACCATCGCTGATCGCCTGGCCTACGCGGCCTTCACCTCCGCCGCCGGCACCTCAGCGGCCTTCACCGCCCCGACGTGCGACTTGGGCATGAACAGCTTGTTCCCGCTCGCCGTCTTCAGCACCACCTTGCTGCCCTTGATGGCCACCACCTCGAGCGCCGCCATCTCCGCCTCTTCGAGGAGCCCTTCGTACTCCGCCTTCCGCTTCTCGCGGACGGCCACCTTCAGGCCCACCTCGGCCTTGCCGCCGCCGCCCTCGCCCTTCGCACCGGTCAGTGCGAACGCCTCGGGGAGCGCGTTGAACTTCTGGGTCATCGCGTCCAGCGACGCGACCACCTGCGTCGCGAGCGCCTTGAGCTCCGCCACCTCGGCCTTGTCGATCGCCGTCAGCTTCTTGGTGGCCTTCTCGAACCGCTGCCGGAACTTCAGGGACAGCGTGCCCATCTTCTTCCCGAAGGGGAGCTTCGGACCCGCCGGCTTCTTCTCACCGGTCGCCTTCTTCTCCGACGCCTTCTTCTCCGCCTTCTTCGTTTCGATCGCCTTCGCCATTGTCAGCCTCGTTTGGTTTTGGAGTGCGAGATTGCACTCCCGCAGCATCCCGAGCACCTGCGCTCGAAACGCTGCGGGAGCGGGCGACACGTATATACGTGTCGCCGCCCCGTGCGTCGATCACTCGCGACGCATGAACAGCGCGCTCACCAACTCGCGAGCGTCCTCCCTCAACAGCTTGTGCGGTTCACCGACCGGTTTCGGCGCCATCTCGACCGGCGCTTCCTCCTTCGGCTGACCGCCATCGTCCTTCGCGACGCAGGCACCCTTGCGGGTGATCTTGACGACCAGCCCCATCTGGGCCGCCGCCTGCTTCACCAGCGAAAGCGCCAGCGCCTTCGTCTTCAGCACCTCCTCGCAACCTGCGAGGTCCTTGTCGTCCACCCACCACATCTTCTGGTGCGTGGTGCTGAGGTGCTCGACCTGGGTGCAATCTCCGTACAGGAGAGCCCGCGACTTGAAGAACGAGTGGAGCAGATACCTCCGCCCGTCCTTCATGGTCGCGACGCGCACCTTCTTTCCTTCGTGGTACGAGGACGCCTTCATCACGCCTCCTCGCCGGGAGCGAAATCCGGGTGCACCACGATCACCACCGCCGCCTTGAACCGCCTGCGCAGCTTGGTGACCTGCTCGCCGATCTCGTCCGCCCGCATCATGCGGGAGAACGTCTCGACCATCTGCCCGTCCTTCGCCACCTCGAAGTAGATCATTCGCTTCATGCCAGCCTCCGTTGTGTTGTGGGCACCATGCCCATTCGACGCACGACCTGTTGAGTCGTGCGCCCAATGGAGCGGGCGACTTGTGGTCGCCCGCCCACCAACGTTGCTTGGCTTGGCATTCCGACCGGCTCCGTCGCTTTTCGCGCAGTAGAAGCTCCAGCCTGTTCCGCCGGTTGCCTCCTCGGTTCACCTTGGTTGTCGGACATGCAACGTCGGGGGTCGTACAAGCTGAGGAGTTGCTCAGTGCGGTTTCGCTCGCCACCTTCGCGAGCGACCTGTCCACCGAGTCTGCCTCCCGGCCTCGGTCGCGGGGCGCATACGACGCGCCCTCTTCCTTCTCGTCCCTTCGCCCTTCTCACCTCATCGGGCCTTCGTTCTGGGACCGGCGCTGGGTACTTCCAACTCCCCCGGTGCAGCGCCGCTATGTACCACGACTTGATTCTACAGGGATTGACAACACTGTCAACATTCCAAAGACTGCAAAACATATCAGTTATTAGGTAATTCCCAATGTCGCTTGACGCACGCCTTCAGAGGGGCGCGCGAGTGCGCGCGCAGACACCGAGACGATCGCCACGCTGCGGCTCGCTGGGGCGACGTGACAGGGCTACCTGTTGCGGGCGCGACGTGCGAAAACAAGGCTGCGCCTGCACAAGTCGGAGAGCAACCAAGGAGGCTTCATGCCGATGTGCCCTCACTGCGGGAAAGATCACCCGCCGCCCACGACAGACCAGAAGGTCTTGCTGATCCTGCGCCTTCTCGCCGAGTTGTCCCCTTCGCCGGCAGCAGGAGCCGAGCTCCTTGCCATCTCGCTCGGGCACCTGGCGGCGTACTCCCAGTCCGATCTCGACCGCCTGGTCGAGATCGCGCAGAAAAACCACGCCGTGGCGCAGGCTGTGAACTCCTCGCCGCTCCCGCCCCGAGGCACCGAATGGGCTTGCTGAGCCGACAGAAGGGGAAGACCTTCGAGCGATGGCTGGCGAAGACCTTTCGCGCCATCTTCCCGACCGCGCGCCGCACGCTGACCCAGCAGCGCGACTCAGGCGAAGCGCCAGACATCTCGATCCCCGGGTGGTGGGTCGAGGCGAAGCACTGGCGCAAGGTGAACATCCGCCAATGCTTCGAGCAGGCAGTGGACGAGGCGAAGCGAGCGAAGTCCACAGACCTCCCCATCGCGGTCACGAAGGACAACCGCAAGGAGCCGCTCGCGACGCTGCGCCTTCAGGACTTCCTCTGGCTCCTCCAGCGCGTGAAGCTGCTGGAGGAGCAGATCGCCGAGCCGTCTGAGCACGGGAGTGCGATGGTGCTGGTTCAGCGGCAGGCCGAGCCGCCACTCGCTGCGGAGACCGACCCCACGCTCCTCGTCAACATCCTGAAGCCGAAGTGAGGCGCTACTCGGAGACGGCCTCGAACGTGACGAAGAACGTCCGCCCGATGACCAACTCCGGGAAGATGTCGGGGTTCGTGATGCTCAGGCGGATCTCTCCGCTGGGCGTCCACTTCGACCACTGGGTGTTGGCGTCGTCCTCGCCCTGGCCGTAGACGGGCTGGAGCACGACCTGCTTCGTCTCCACCATCGAGGTCTTGCTGGTGACGGACAGCATGTCGTGGACGCCAGTGATTCTGCACTTCGCGCGAAAAGCCATGAGAGGTGTTCCTCGGAAGGGCGCGCTTACCGCTCGCACCTCGTTGACCGCAGGAGGCAACATACAGGTCAGCGGCCCGAGTGCGCAATGCGCAGAACCGGATTTGAACCGGCTGGGTTCCTAGCAGGGAACCTGCTCACCAAGAGCAGGAGAGTGCGTGTGGGCACTACGCTGCCGGGCCGCTGACCTGCCTCACTTCACGCCAGCGTCCGCAGACCCTGACGGCCCGCACCGCAGCCATGCCTCGTTCTGCCAGCGCCTGGAGGCGTTCAGGAAGTCCACCAGCGCCGCACCAGCCTGTGCGTCGAGGCACCCTGCGTACTGCTCAGGGCAGCCCCTCTCCGGGCCCTCGAGGTCAACCGCCGGAGGGCTTGGCGGGCGTTCCGAAAGGCATGGTCCCGTAGGGCCCGACGCCGTTGCTGGAGGCGGCACTGCCGTCGGGCGGTGACAGCAGGCGGCGAAGGCGCTCACGAACGATGCCAGGAGAATTGCACGCATGGAGGTCGCTTTCGAGTGCAGCGATGTCGGCCTTCAGGGTGGCGATGATCTTCTCCAGCCGCGTGCGATCCTCACCAGCCAGGCGCGTGGCAGCCGCCAACTCCACGCGCAGCACGTCAGCCTCAGTGCGGGAGAGCTCCAGCGCTTTGACGGCGTTGGCTTCGCGGAGCTCGGCGTTCTTCCACAGCGTCACCACGATCACGACGCCGCCGAGCGCTCCCGCCAAGACGATGAGAAGTGCGGTGATCACGCCTTCGGAGGCTCCACCGGGGCGACGGCCGGGGCGGGCTTCTTCTTGAAGAAGTCCATGAGGTCCTTCACGAGCTCCCACAGCGCAGCGCCGGACACCGACACCAGGAGGATGGGCTTCAGGAGCGCCCACGTCACCGGCTCGCCGGCGACCTGCGCAGTTCCGATCCCGCCGGCGAGCGCGGTCAGCAGGTTGAGGAGCCACCCACCAGGCTTGGTGTCGAACAGGAACCAGAGCGGCTTGTCCCAGATCTGGTTGTCCGGCAGCCAGTCGTGCAGCTTCCGTCCGTAGACGCGCAGGAGGCTGACGATCACCACCAGCAGCGCCGCCGCTGCGCCCAGCCATTCGCCGGCCTTGACGTGGTTGAAGACCACATGGACGAAGGGCATCGGGTCATCAAGGATGGGCGATGGAGCCGCGGAGAGCGTGTCGCCTGTGCCGGCGTCCTGGGCGAACGCTGGGACGGCGAGGTAGACGGAGAGCAGGGCGAGCAGCAAGGCGAGGTTCTTCTTCACGGTGCGTCCTCCATTGCGCGGGCAGGAGTTGAACCTGCGATCTCCAGCTTATGAGGCTGGCGGGATACCTGGCTTCCCCACCGCACGCCGCCGACCCTACTCAGGTCCGAACACCTTGTCGAGAACGCGCGGCAGCACAGTCTCCAGCCACACCGGGCCGGGGTCTTCCTTGCGTGAAGGATCGAACATCCGGTGGCCGTACTGGCTCACGTCACGCGACCACTTCTGCGAGAGCGCGAGGGCTTGGAGCAGCCGCGTGGCAGCGTCTTCTTGCGCCTGGGGGAAACCGTCGAACCACTGCGCTCCGTGAAGCACCGCGCGCGCTGCCTCGACCTCCAGCTTCGGGTCTGGCCCTGCGGCTGGGCGATCAGGGTCCAGCCAGAAGGGCCAGCAGTAGAACTTGTCGCCCACCTTCTCGAGGCGGCCGCTGTTCTCCAACTCCACGCCGAACGTGGCGGCGTTGATGTTCGCGAACAGCCGCCCCGGCCACGCCATCGGATCCCATTGCCCGCTCACCGGTGCAGGCTTCCCGCCAATGCGCCCTGGGCGACCGACGTGCCACGCCCCCATGAGCAGCGGCACCGACTGGAAGATGCGCCCGTCTTTCGCGATGAGGACGTGCCACGAAGCGGGCCGATCCTTCGCACGGTTGAAGGTGCGGATGCTGTCCGCCAACCAGCGCGCCGCGCCATCGCCGCGACAGACACCGCCGGTCCAGTGCCACACGACGCCGAGCGGGCCCTTCAGGTCTGCCGCGAGCGGAGTCGTGCGCACCGAAGGTACGCGCAGCACTGGCGGCAAGCCTCCCGTCGTCACCTCCAGCCACCCATCAGACCCGAAGCGCATTTTTGATCACCTCTGTCAGCGAAGGATGGTGGTGCCGTAGAGGTTAGTGATGGCCTGTGGGGCTGGCAGCGCGGCCAGTGCCGCGAAGGTAGAGAACGCTCCATCCAACGAAAGCTCGTTGGTGACGCCAACGAAGGTGGGCGTTGTACCAATGAAGTCCACCTTCGCGCTGCGAGTGGCCGCAACTGCTGTCGTAACGGTGTCGAAAGTGATGCCGTTCAACACCCAGTACGAAGGGCCCTGCACCAGCACGCCCGTGCCGCAGTTCTGGATGCGGAGTACACCGTTGGTGGCGAGCGAAGTGTCTGAGATGCTGCTACCGACAGCGGCTGTGGACCAACCGATGCCTCCGCCAGTGCAGGTGATCCACAGAGAGGCTGCAAAAGCGCGATGGCTGATGCCGCTGAGGTTCACTGCACCAACTGTTGTTCCGCCACCCTCAGCAACGACGCTTGAAAATGCAGGAGCTTCCCAATCGAAGCCACTGACCGCTGCGTTGGACGTCGCGGTAGCAAAGACGCTTGTGAGACTTCCACCGGCCAAAACCGAAGCCACGCCTGACGCGGAGTAGCTGATCGCAGCGGAAGTGGACACGCTATGAACGATCGAGCGAGTGAGGGATACGCGACACCCGAGCACTTGCAGCGTGAGGGAGTTGGTGGCGTGCCCGGTGAATTTGCAGTTGGTGAAGGTGGTAGGCGAGGTCCCGTCCACCACTGCTTGCATCACTCCGGTTTGCCCAGCGCCGCGTGTGACGTGGATACCAGAGAACACCGTCGTCCCCGGTCCAAGGATGTTCGCAATCCGTGCTGAGGTTGTTCCGCCGTTGAAGATGACTCCGGGCTCCACGATGGAGTAGGCGGCTCCAACGCCCGGAGAGACGAAATTGGCGATGGTGAAGCTGGTTGCTGTGTTGGACGTGATGGCGTGCGTCTGCCCAGCGAGCGCTCCAGAAGCGAAGGTCACCATGCGACTGCGCAGGTCATTGACGGTCCATGCTTGCGTCGAGTCGGAGACGGAGCACGGGCCGCTCTGTGAGCCACCCGTTGCCGCCGTGGTAGTCCCAGCGTTCGTGCCGGAAGCCAACGTCGAAGGCACCAGCGTCCCAATGACGGAGAGCGTCGTTCCTCGATCGAGCAGGACTCGTGGCTGAAAATCGAAGGCCTCTGGGTAAGTTCCGCTCGCAATGTTGATGGTGATGTTGTGCCTGGCGAGCGGTGGGATTTTCGTCACCACTCCAGCGAGCGTCTTGCACGCCGCCGTGCCCGTGCCCGTGCAGGGCTTGGTGTCGTTGCCCACCGGGTCCACGTACAGCGTCACCGGGGCCAGCGTGTAGAGGTCGCTCTTGCGAACGCCGACACCTGCCGAGCTTGGCTGCGCCAGCGCGATCGCCGGCAAGAGGACCGCGAGGATGGTGGCTGCGCGCATGGGGTTACTCCGTGACGTTGGCGATGAAGACGTAGGAGGCGAGGCCGTTCGGCAGTGTCACCGTGGGCGTGAAGGCGTTGTACGCCGCATCCACCGTCGCTGGCTCGGCGGCGTTGTCCACGAGGAGCAGCGCGTCGGTGGCGTTGACCAGCTTGCCCAGGACGCCCAGCTTGTTGCCGGTGCCGACGCTGGCCGTTGCTGCCGACGCGCCCACCGCCGCCTTCGTGATGGTCGCCACCGAGGCGAAGACCTTGGAGCCGGTGACGGTCGCGCCTGGGCTCGCGGTGAACGTCTCGCTCACCACCTCGCCGAACTGGTCGAAGCCAGTCACCGTCACGTCGCCGCCGTCCCAGCCGGCATCGAACGTCACCGTCAGGTTGCGCGGCTTGTCCGGGTTGGTGACGGGGCCGGGGAAGGCGTTGGCCCCAGTCGCCGCGTGTGCCGCATGGACCACCGCCACGTCCGCGAAGGCCGGTGCAGCGATGAGGAACAGCTTGCCCGTCACCACGTTCGCGACGGGCGGGAAGAAGGGGACGTTGCCCACGGTGTCGGGCAGACCAACGGATGCCTCGAGGAAGAAGGTGCTCGTCGGCACCAACGCGCTGCGGTTGCCGTCCGTATCCGTGAACCAGATGTCGTAAGCGAAGTTCCCCGGCGTGAGGTTCTTGGTGTCCACCGGAACGAAGCGGAAGTCCGCGCGCCCGCCTGCTTCGATGGTCCCGAGCCTGGCGACGAGAACTTGGAAGTCCGTCACCTTCTTCTTGAGCGTGAGCAGGATCGAACCGCCGACCAGGTTCGCCGGCATCCCGTCCGACTGGACGACGGATAGCCGCACGATGAAATCCGAGCCCAGCGGCGCGGAGAGGGGCTGCCGCGCGTTGGCGGGCACCTCAGCCGAGGCCAGCCCATCGGTCGGCAGGACTCCGGTGATCGGGATCGTCAGCATGGCTCACCCCTTCTGGACTTGCCCCTTCACACGGTAGCGCACCTGCGCCGTGGGGAAGCCAGGCGACTCCGTGAAAGCCGACAGCCGCCAGTGCGTGACCAGCATGTTCGACCCCTCGAGGTCGAAGCTGATCTGCTTTCCGGGGTCCGCCACCTTCACGAAGGTCTTGTCGGGGTCCGTGTTGGTGCCAGTCTCGCTGCCTTCCAGCGTGAAGGTGACGGCGTTGGTGGGGTCGATGTTGACGCAGTAGACCGACAACGCCGCCAGCCGCTCTCCGAACGTCTCGAAGGGGAACAGCACGGTCAACGTGTTGACGTTCACCGGCGTGCCGAAGTCGCGAATGATGCGGTCAACGAGGAGGCTCACGGGACGTGCTCCAGCATCAGCTTGGTGGCGAGCTCAGGGACTGGCTGTCCTCGCCGATGGTAGTCGCGCAGCAGGATCTGTTCGATGGCCCGCCGCCGCTGCTGGAAGTCGTAGGGCAGCCGCGCTGCGACCTCCTTGGTGAACTGCTCCAGCACGGCCTGAAGCACGAAGCGATGCGCCTCCATGTCCGCAGCGCGAGCGGCGAGAACTTCCTCCACCAGCGTGCGCACGCGGTCATCGCTCATCGGCAGCATCCCCGGCAGCACGGCCTGTGGCTGCTTCTGAAGGAGCGCGATGGCGGCGCGAGACCGACGGACTTCGAGGAGTGCCCACGCCGCAAGGCCCAGGCCCACCGTGCCGAGAGAGACGCCGATGCTTGCGAGAGTCGAAGGCTCCATTCAGCGCACCGTGAGGTTGGCGTTCATGTTGAGCGTGGTGGCCGTCGTCGCCGAGGCCAAGTACCCCACGTTGAGGCACGTCCCGTTCCACAGCTTCACGCCCGCGGGCGCGGCATTGACGACGGAGATGGTGCCGCCGATGTTGGCCACGGGCGAGGAGACGTAGACGAGGGGTCGGTACAGCACGAGGGAGATGGCCCCCGTCACGTAGGACGTGCCCAGCGTGACGGACGCGATGTTGCGGATGCCGCGGTCGCCGGCTGCCAGCTGGAAGGGGATGAAGGCCCCCGCGACGGCGGTGGCAGGGAAGCTGGAGATGGTGGCCGTGTTGCCGGCGTTCCCGTCCGAGTCCGTGTACGACAGCGTGGTGTTGGTGACGGCCGAGCCGTTGGTGGTGGCCGTCGTCACGAGGATGGCCGCCTGCCAGCCCTCACCGTTGGTGGAGCCGTCTCTGTCCCGCGACGGCAGCGTCGGCAGCGTGATGTTCTGCGCCGTCGTCGTCGTTACCGTCAACCCGGTGTTGTACCAGATGAGGTCGATGAGGAAGGGCATCCCCGCCACGCTCGTGCCGGCCGCCGCGGATGAGACGTAGTAGTTGCCCGTCGCCGGGTCCGGCAGGTACGGCGCGCCTGCGATGGTGGCGTCCGCCGTGGTGTTGCACGACACCGCGTCGCCGTTGACGCCGGGCGTGCCGGGCACCCACGCGCCGGGCACTCCCGTGTCCTTGTTCTGAAGCTGCCAGAGGCCCGCCGCCTCACTCGTCGCGCCCACCTTGAAGAAAGTGAGGGTGCGGCCGTCGATGACGGTGGTGGAGGGGAACTTCTCCAACCCGTCGCTGCCATAGACGTGGCGCTCGCCCTCCGAGTCGATGGTGAGGGTGTCGTCGGGCCCAAGCGTCGTGGAGTACATCTCGTAGTTGGTGGCGGAGATGTCCTTCTGGACGGTGAGGGTGTTGGACGCCGTACCCTTGTTGCGGAAGTTGACGCGCTTCAGCTGGCGCTGCGTGGACGCGGCCGGCGCGGCGACGAAGGTGGTGGTGGTCGCCGTGGTGATGGCACCCGCGGACGCGCCCGGCGTCGCGGTGCTGGACGTGTAGTCCACATAGGACACCACGTAGTCGATGGCGCTGGTGGAGGACGTCACCACCTCCATCGAGTCCGTCGTGCCAATGAGGATGGTGGACGCGAAGGCCGAGCGCGGGCGGAACGCCTCCCAGAGGGCGAGGGTGCCGGCACCGAAAATGACGCCCAACCCGATGACGGTGGCGAGGGCGATGAGCTTCTCGTTCAGCTTGCGCATGGGGACGGTGTACCTCACTGCGAGAGGAACGTCAGCCGCTGGACTTCGCCGAAGGTGAGCCCACCGCCGGACGAGCACGAAGCCCACTTGAGGCCCGTCGCCTCCGCGGAGTCCGTGACGAGGCACAGCCCGTCCGCGCCCACGCCGAGGCGTGCGTCCACCGTGGTGAAGGTGTAGAGGTCGCCCTTCGTGGTGAGAGGCGACGCGCCACCACCGCCTGCGATGGTGCAGGTGGTGCGCGTGGTGTCGTCGGCGCACGAGACGCCCGCCCCTGCGAAGTTCAACGCGGTGCGGACCGTGAGGCCCGTACCCTCATCCTGCACGGTGAGGGGCGGGTAAGTGATGCCGGGGCCCGCCAGCACGAGGCCGCCGAAGACGAGGGAGAAGAGCAGCAGCTTCAGGGCGTCGAGCTTCATCGTCAGTTCTCCAAGACGCGCAGGTCGGCGGTGCCGCTCGTGACGATGCAGTAGTACGTGGCGTTGGACACGTCGTCCATGAAGGACGCCCCGGGCAGGAGCGGGATGCCCGTCGCCGTCGTCACTGCGCTGCCGCCCAAGTAGATGGTCGCGGTGCTGTTGTTGATGACGGTGAGCGTCGTGCGGTTGGTGAGGATGGACGCGGGCGCGGCGGTGGCCGTCGTCGCGCACGACACGGAGGTCGTCACCGGGTTCGTGACGTCTTTCGCGATGGACCATACGTAGAGCCCCGTCGCCCCCGTAGTAGTCGGCACGACCTCCTCAACGTTGGCCTGCGTTGGAGCGCCAAACCCACCACCCAACACGGAGACGCCCGTTGCCCAGATGGTGCCTCCACCGGATGTGTCCACGTCCACGACGCGAGGGATTCGCAGATTCGTCCCGTCCGAGAAGCCCGCGGCCGAGGCGACCGTGGGCAGCGCTGTGTTCGTCGTTGACTCACTGGCCGTCTGCGCCCGCAGGTTCGCCGCGGTCGCCTGCCCCACCGTGAAGGTGCCCGTACCGGCGTTGGCCGTCACCGTACCGGTGACGGTGACGTCGTTGTTGGCTCCGAGGTTCACCAGCGTCCCGTCCGTCGAGTTGCCCGGCGCACGGTCCCACGTCGCGCCGTCCCACAGCATGTTGAAGCCCAGCGTGCCGGTGGTGGTGGGGTTTGCGAAGTTGTCGGTCGCCGCAGCGCCCAAGCTGAAGCGCCCGGTGAAGGTGGCGTCGAGGAGGAAGGAGTTGGAGATGGCCACCGTGCCGTCGACGGTGAGGGAGGAGCCGTTGTCCGAAACAGGGATGACGGGCTGGTCCGTCGGCAACACCACGCGCAGCGTGTTGGCGTTGACGGTGCCCGAGCCCGCGGCCGCTTCCACCGAGCCGCCCGAGGCCGACACGCGCAGGTTCGTCCCGAGGACGTACTGGCTGCCACCTCCGGTGTCGAGGTCGAAGACGCGCCCCGTCTGCATGTTGGTGCCGTCCGAGAAGCCCGCCGCGGTGCCCGTCGCGGGGAACGTCGCACCGAAGGAGCTACTCGTCCCACCAGCGCCGCCGGCCAGCGACGAGATGATGCGGACCGGGACGGACACCTGCCCGGTGTCGCTGCCTGGCGCGCTGTTCAAGAGCGACATGTCCAGCGTGCCGTCGGTGATGCGCGTCTTGCCGATGTAGTTGGTGCCCGCGGAGAGGCCCACGTTCCACGTCCCCGCCTGCGTCACCGCGAGCGAGGTGTTCTGGATGTCGACGAGGAGGCCCGTCGCCGACTTGCGCAGGCGGTCCCACGTCGTCCCGTTGTACGCCATGAGGTAGCCCGCGGAGGCAGACAGCGACGGGTTCGCCGTGGCGTCGGCCAGCGTCGCCGACGCTGGGAAGCGTCCGGTGAAGACCGACTCCGAGAGCCGCGTACCCAGCGTCGTCTCGGTGGCCGCGCCCGTAGGCAAGGACACCGTGCCCGAGACGTTGTTGATGTTCCACGTCCCGCTCTGCGCGGCGTTGACGGTGAAGGCCGTGTTGTCCGAGGCGATGGTGACGCGCTGGACCCCAGTGCCTGCGACGCCGTTGCCAGTGGAGACAGCCACGCCGTTCACTTGCGTCTGGTTCACTGCGAAGTTGCCCGTGCCCGCGTTGGCCGTCACCGTGCCGGAGACGGGCTGCGTGGTGGCGCTTCCATCCACGAGAAGCGCCCCACTCGCCGACACCTGCGCAAGGTCGGTGCCGTCCGTGATCTGGGTGGGCCACCGGTTCGCGGTAGCTGCTGGCGTCCCCTGGTTCGCAGTCACCGTGCCAGAGGCCGTGACGCTACCGGACACGGTCTGCGTCCCCGAGGGGATGTTCCGCACGATGAGGGCCTGCTCCGAGCCTGCGGGGGCCGTAGTCGAGGACGCGAGCGCGTTGCCCGCGCCGTCCTGCGTGCGCGTCGACCACGTTCCCGACTGCGACGCCGGCACCGCGGACTGATTCGACGCGATGACGACAGGGCTGCTTCCGGCCATCGTCGTCTGGCCTAGCGCGGGCGTCTTCGTGTCGATGTTGGAGAGGGACGTGTTGCCTGTCGTCTGGAGTGCCGAGGTGGACGCACCCGTCGGAAGCGGGAGGCTGGCCGCGCTGACGGGCTGCGTGACGCCGGACCCGTCCACAGTGAGCGCGCCAGCGCCCGTGATGAGCGCCGTGTCGGTGCCATCGTTCAGCTTCGTCGTCTGGCTCCCGAGCGTCGTCTGGTTCGCCGCAGTGGCGGCTCCGGTGGGCAACGGCAGCGATGCAGCGCTCACCACCCACGGGCTCGTGTCCTGCGACGCTGCCACCGCGAGGGTGCCCGAGGGGTTCACCTTCACGTTGACGAAGCCGCCACCACCTGCCGTCGTTTCGCCCGTGATGACGCTGCGGGTGAGGATGCCCCACGCGTCCGAGATGATGGGGGTGTCGATGGGGTAGTTGTTGAGGCCGCCCGCGGTCTGGTGCTTCACGAGGCCGAGGCGGAAGGTGCCCTGCGCGCTGCCCCCGTTGGTGTAGACGAGGCGGACGTAGCGGTTCCGCGTCGCCGTCGCGAGGCTGCGTCCCGCAGCGGCGGCGATGGTGAGGGGGACCTCGGAGTCCATGTTGCTGCCGTCGAGGCTCCACTGCACCTTGAAGCCGTCCGTGGCGCTCGCCACGTTGGCGTAGACGGAGATGGTGAGGAAGGGGAAGTCCGTCACCTCCTCCCACGTGCCCGTGTACGTCGCACCGCTCCCGAGGGGTGTCGTGGTGGCGTTCACCGTCGAGACGACGCCGTGCGTCCGCACCGACCAGTCGAGGCCTCCGTCCGCCGCCGAGCCCTGCACCACGGAGCCGATGGAGCCGCCGTCCGGCGTCCAGCCTCCGCCCCCACCACCGCCCGCGTTGACCGTGTAGACCTCCAACGGACCCCCGTCCGGCATCCGCATGTAGCCGATGGAGCCGCCGTCAGGGAACCACGAGTCTGCGGTGATCGAGATACCTGCATCGCCCAGGTTGATGGTGGAGGCGCACCCTTCTACGCAGCGCACCGTGAGCGCGCGCTCGGAGCCGACGGCCTTGACGTTGGCCTGCTTCGTCTGGTCCGACGGATCGACGATCTTGACGGCAGATGCCTGCGCCAGAGCCACGCTGGCGCAGAGGAGCAGCGAGACGACCAACCAGCGCATGGCACTTCTCCTTTGGCGGCGGATCAGGTGCGCGAGATCGCGCTCCACCGAAGCGTAGCTGCCCCACCGTTCTGCTTCACCCACAGCTTTTTGAGCTTGGTGGGCAACGGCAGGATGGGGTCGGTGGAGGTCAACGTCAGGTGCACGTTGACTCCATCGAACGAGAGGTCCGCCGTGCCGGCCGTTGCCTTCAGCGTCCAGGTGTCGGGCTCGAAGGCGAGCGACACGTCCGGGCTGGCAGTGAAGGAGGCGGCAGCGGTCACGGTTCCAGACTGCGCAGGCATGGTCAGTTCTCCTTCTTCTCAGTGCGCTTGATGCTGCCGTCCTCACCCACCTCGTCGCCGGGCGACAAGCTGTAGGTCTGCTTCAGCGCCTCGAACAGCACGCGCGTCTCTGCCTCGAGCGCCATGTGTGCGGCCTGCGCGGACCGCAGAACCATCTGGGCGTTGATCAGTTCCGCGCGCACGCGGCTCTCCTTCTCCTTGGCGAGAGCCAACTTCAAGCGGTCCATCTCGGAGAGGGTGGTGGGTAGATCGCTCATGGTGAGGTTCTGTCAGATCTCCGTGTCTGCCGTCCAGTGTCCGCGCGCCATCGTCCAGGCACCGGGCGCACCGATCGCACCACCGCTGGTGTTCCAGACCGAGAACCCCGTCTCCGCGCCGACGACACGTCCGCCGGCGTTGATGTTCGTCACGGGGTTGTTCGGGCCGGCACCACCGGCAAGGCTGAAGTCCCACGTCCCGACCGCGCCCGTCCACGGGTTGTAGAGCACGGTCGCCGTGCCGGCCGGGTGAGGCCGCATTCGCGTGCGGAACGTCGGGTGGTGCCCCAGCAGGTACGGCGTGTTGTTCGGCGTCGCGATGGGAGGGTACGCGAAATACTCCGAGAGCCCAGGCGTGACGATGCTGCCGGGGGCTTGGTCGATCTGGTACGACTTCTGGAAGTAGTATTCGCAGAGCGATTGCTCGCCCTCGTAGCAGCCGGCGGCCCACATGAAACCTGCCGGAGCCGACGTGCCGGAGACGAGCATCACGTCCGCGATCTCCACCCAGTCCCCGTTCCAGGTGTCGTCGTAGGTGCCGGACACGTAGACCGCAACCTCCGTGGCCGTCGTTGGGATGATCGCAGCGGTCGTCAGCGTGAACTCCTGCATCGCACCCGTCCAAGCAGGCGAGGAGTTGGCCGCGTTGACCGCGCCAGTGTAACCGCCATAGATGGAGGAGGACGTGTTGAGCATCGTTCGCTCCGGCACTGCGTCCGTGCCGTAGTAGATGCCAATCGACGGAAGCGCGCCGGCGATCGCAGCGCCGCTGACGCGACCAGTCAGTTTGAATGTCACCTTCTTGCCACGCAGGCGCTCCACCATGCGCCGGTCGATCTCTTGGATGAGGAACCACTCGCCCTGCGTGCCAGGCCCGCCGGCTTGGATTGCGGCACGCATCGCGTAGCGGCTCTGGCTCCCGAACGTCTGGCGCGACATGGTGACGGTCGTGCCCGAGTTGTTGAAGTTGTCGTCCCGCACGTAGGCGTACCAGCGGTCGGGCCCGAAAGCCCTGTCCGCGACGCCGACGTTGGACGTGTGGGTCGCCACGAGTGGCGTCCCGCGCTGCCAGAAGTCGAAGCCACCGTTGATGACCCAGTTGTGGCCCGTCGCCGCCACCTGGTCCACGTAGTTCTTCGTCGCCGCGTCCTGTGCTGCCACCGGATCGAGGACGTTGTTGATGGCACGATCGCTGCCCTGCGCCTGGAGTTCACCCGTTCCAGCCACACGCCATTTCGTCGAACCACCGTTCGCGAAGTTGATGGGCACAGCGGCGCTGTGGGAGAACCCGAGGCCGTTGGTGTCGTGATGGGAGACGAGTGAGAACGCCGTCGCCGTCCCCAGCGCCATGATCGACGTGGCTCCGAACGGCGCGCTCCACCCGAGGTAGTTCACACCGGACGTGTTGGACAGCCGCCAGTCGCCGGAGGCGGTTCGTTGGCCGATGTCGAACCCAGGCCATCGCACCAGCTGATCAGCATTTCCGAACACCACGTTGACCGCGGCCGTGGGGAACTCGAGGTGGCCTGCCGCTGCCACCCTCGCAAGAGCGGTGCCGGCGCTGTTGAGCCATTCGTGGAGGTTCGCCGTCTGCGCAACCGCGCCCTGCACCTGGAAGCCGACCGTCGCTGCGCTGCCAGCCTTCACGCGGTACGGCGTTCCGGCGACGCCGGTGGCGTTGGTTCCGTCCACGCGCAGCGCGTTGGGGAGCGCGCCGGGGTTGCCCCAGACGACGTAGGCGCGGTCGATGGGCGTGAGGTCGATGTCTGCGCCGCCGACGCCGTTGAACCACACGTCGAAGGTCGTACCTGCCGTCATGGCGCTGCCGACGCGGCGGCGAATGGTGCCTTGCGTCAGCGACAGGTTGCCGGCGTCGTTGAGGAACACCGTGTCGCCCACCGCAGCCGTGCCGCCTGGCGTCAGCGATGCGAACCGACCGATGTACCGCACCTTCATCAGCGCGCCGTTGGCAACGGACGCGCCACCGCTCGGCGTGCCCTCCACGACGCACAGGAGCTCGTCGATCTCACCCAGCACGTTCGCGTGTGAGAGCGAGAAGCCGGGAACCGTCTCCTGCCCAGGCAGCCCTGCCTTGATGACGGACGACGCCGTGGTTCGTACCACTTGGCCGCGCGTGAGCGTCCCGCCTGAAGCGTTGGCCCCGACGATGATGCCGGGGTCGCTCAGGAAGGCGTCCATCGTGCGCAGGTAGGCGTTGTTCGCCACCGCCCACCCGTCGCTCGCATCTGCTTCCGTCGTCTCACCGGCAGCAGGGATGCGCTGGAGCGTCTTCACCTGCCGAACTGCAACGATGACCTGATCGGTCTGCTCCGTGGGGAGCGAGGCGTTGACCACCAACCGGATGAGGTACGTGCCTTCCTTCTTCGGCGTGAAGGTGGGGTTCTGAATGGAGCTCGAGGAGAGCGCGTCCGCAGCACCAGGCGGCTGATCGAGGATCGTCCAGGCGTAGGAGACCTCACCGCCGATGTTCTGGTTGTCGAGTTGAACGAGCGCAGAGATCGGCGCGTCGTCGTTGCTGCCCGGCGTTCCATTGACGGTGATCGAAGCCTGCGGCATGGCGTCTCCTCTTAGAACATCACGGTCAACAGGAAGTGCAGCACGTCACCGCCGCTCACGGCACCAGAGATCGGCTGCGCCTGCACGGTCCACGAGTAGTACGGCTGCCCAGCCATCACGGAGAGCAGGTTGGGCGCAGCCTGAAGCAGCGTGGCGTCAGGGGCCGAAAGCGTGCCAGCGCCTTCCGCCGTGACGAGCGGATGAAGGTTGCCGGTGCCGGCGCCCGACACCTTGCGCACCCGAAGCTGCGACGCTGCCGGGCGGACGCTCGGGTCGCCGCAGAACATGAACAGGCGCACGGGGGAGTTCGGCCCAGGTGATCCCGGCAGGATGCCGAAGCGCATCCCGTTGTTCGGCCACCCCTGCGCCACGTCCACGCCTGCGACCACATCCGGCGTACCGATCGTCAGCGGGAAGCCCGCCGTGACGGGGTGCGCGCCGCCGATGCCCATGCGCACGTTCGCACGCAGATCGCGGATCTTCCCTCCCAACGTCGTGGTGCCGTTGGGGACGTACAACACGGCCACGGGCGTGTACCCCGCAGTCCCAGCCGGGACGACGGCAGTGCCTGTCCCTGCCGGCGTACCGGTCTTGATGGAGATGGCGGCGGTGCTTGCCGCAGGGCTTGCGACCACGCCCACGTCTCCGTCCACGTCGAAGGCCAGGGTCTTGAGGAGGAGCGTGGCGTTGAACACACCCGTCACAGGATCCAGCACGTCACGGCTTGAGGAGTTGGTGCGCCGTCGGTTGGTGCGGATCTCCACGAGGTCGTACCGCTCAAGGCCTCCGCCGGGCGGCGTGGTGGTGATCAGCGTCTGGTCCGCCGTCAGCAGCACGGGCTTGATCGGGCTGCGGTCGTCGAGCCCCGGCACGCCGTCGATGGTGTTGGCGGCGGCGTCGAGGATGAACCCCATGCCGGCAGAGAGACGAAGCTGCAACGGCGTCGCCGTGCCGGAGGGCGCGAAGGCGCTGTTCAGGAACCCCGCCCCTTCGTTCCACGCGGAGTAGATCAGGTCGCGCAGCGAGCGATCGACCTGCGACAGCGCCTGGTTGATATCACTGGAGAGCGGGCGCTCCAGCGCGTTGAGGATGGTGCGGTCCCATGCGTTGTTCCCAGCCATGTGTCACTCTCCCTTGAGCTCCACGGCGACGGAAATGCCCGCCGCCTTGATGTCCTGAAGCGCCCGGTACAGCCCCTTATAGAGGAGGCGCTTCTGAAGGTCGAATCCGTCGAACACTCCTGCGAGCGCCACGGTGAAGGTGCTGGGGATGTCCCACGCACCGGCGGCACGCTGTCCTGCGCTCGTCTGCAAGGCTACGGCGTTCGCTGCCGTGTCGCCCCACACCATCGCGTACTCGGCGATGGCGGCGACCGGAGGGACCACCACCACGACGCCGCCTCGGCAGTCGTTCGTGTCCAGCCAGCGATTTCGGAAGGGCGTGAGATCGGGGTCGGGGTCGTCGTAGACGAACAGCGCCGGATTGAAGTTGGAGCCGGGGATGATCTCCGACGGGGCGTCCCAGCACGTCTGGTAGAGGACATCCCACGTTTCGATCATCTGGTACTCGCTGATGCCGAACTGCACCAGCAGCCCTCGGATGGTGCGCTCGAAGGCGTCGGGGCTGATGTTGTCGGGCAGCGCACGCACGCGCGCTCGGTACGCGTCGTCGCCTTCACCAGAGAGGCGCGGGATGTTGCGATCGAGCCCGTGCTGGTCCAGCCCCGCATCCACACCTCCTGTTGTGGCGTTCGCGGTCTGCTGAACCTGAATGGAGATGTCCCCAACCGGAGGATCCTCCACCAGCGTCACGATGGTGTCGATGTCGCCCGGCAGTGTGACGCCAGCAGCCGTCAGCACCGCGCCGGGGAGGTTGCTATCTGGGCCAGCGAGCACTGCCTGCACAGCCACGGACTTCGGGCCGAGATCCGCAGCCGCGAACGTCACGTCCTCGGTGGTGACGAACTCCCGCCCGTTGCGGCTCGCCTTCACCAGCGTCCCAGCCTTCACGACCACCGTGATGGCTTCGGGATGCGGGGCCGCCCGGAAGAACTCCACGACGCCTGTCGCTTTCGTTCCACCGGTCGAGGAGAGGATGAGACTCTGCCCGCCCATGTTCGCGGCTGCCTGCGACGCGCGAGCAAGCATCTGCGCGAACCCCTGAAGGAGCTCGTACCCAGGCCCAGGACTCTTGAGCGGCTCGAGGTAGCCCATCGGGAGCAGCCGCTCCAAGAGTTGCAGGAAGTCGTCCTGCGTCAGCGGCTCAACTGGGTTGGTGAGCGTCGGCATGGTCTTCTCAGATCAACGTCCAGGCGTAGGTCTCGCTGGAGACCGGGTTGACGTTGCCGTAGTTGTCCACGGCGACCGGCACCACGCGAGGGCTGGCAGGCCAACCCTCGGCACGAAGCAGCGTGAAGGTGAACCCATCTCCGTCCACAGTGCGCGCGTTTCCGAGCGCAGCGGGGTACGCCTGTGAGAACCCTTCACCGTCAAAGGCGACTTCGTACAGGTTCAACGTCGGAAACTGAACCAGCAGCATCACGCGAACCAGCGAGGATGGCACCGTCGGCTGCACGAGAACCGTCAACGCATCTGTCGCTGCGATCGCCCCACCAGCCACTGGCGAAAATTGAACCGTTGGCGGGCCATCAGGTGGGACGAACACCGGTGTCGCGTCCACGAAGTCCATCGTGAACGAAATCGGCCCCACGTCTATGGTTTCGACGAGCGCCCCGAAGTCCTGAAAGGCTTGGTCGGCCACGGATCACCTCACAAGGCGGGGGGAACGCTCCACGGAATCGCAGCCTCGCCAGCGGACACCCTCTCCATGGCGACATCAGTGGGCAGCCCACGTCCGGGGCTGCACCCGTAGGCGATGAAGCGCATGTCGGGCATCTTCCCGCGCAATCCGCCGTTGGGGTTGTTGTAGGTCATCACGAGCGGCTGGTAGAGGTCCACTTTCGTGTCGAAGTAGTTGAGCGGCACGGAGTTGGCGAAGCTGTTGGTGTAGTTCCAGAGGTTGTTGCCTGCCGCACCGTTCACAGTGTCCCGCCCGATGGGCGCAGACGAGCAGATGGGCGCTCCTCTGCCACTCATGTGGTAGTTGAAGTGTCCGTAGACACTCAAGTCCCCGGCGCGCACTCCGTCCAACGAGCCGACGAACAGGCTCATGTTGAACAGCGCCGCGCCCACCTTGTTCACGAGGAAGTAGAACGACCCATCGCTACAGGTGGAGTAGCCGATGCGATGGTCGGTCGTCACCGACTCCGCAAACGCCGCGTTGGAGCAGATGGTGAACTCCTTGGAGCTGGTAGGGCGCGCAGTCGCCGTCCCTCCCGTGAACAGCGTGCCGAAGGCCCCGTACAGATACCATGACGACGTGGCAGAGAAGTCGATGAGGAACTGCGCGGGCCCCAGCGCGGCGGGCGACTCCAGCAGAATCCACGAGTGGTTCGTGCCACCAGCGCCGGGGACGATCTTGGTCTGGTCGAACGTCGCAGTCCACAGGTCCGTGACGGTGGAGACGTTCCCCAAGCCGTCCGAGGACGCCTTGTGCGCCCACGCCATCGAGCCTGGAGGCGCACCGCCCGTGCCCACGGTGCCGCCGGCCAGTTCCTGCTTCAGCAACGCCTTGAGGCCGAAGACGATGGACTTCGCCAGCAGCGCCGCCGTGGAGTTGTTGCCGTAGCTCCCGGTGAGAATCTCCGCGCGCGTGTACCACGTCCTGTCAAGTGCCATGTGTCATCCTCCTGCGAGTGCGTAGGCGTCGGGGTTGGTGCCGGTGATGATCGGCTGGTCGGTCTGCGCTGCGAGCGCGAAGACGAGGCCCAGGCTCGTGCGCAGAGCTTGCAGTGGCTGCACCGTGACGTTCCCGGCGGGGCTGACGATGGCGTTCCCCGAGCGTGCCAAGCCGGGCACGAGCCGGATCGCTTCGAGGGCGTTGTCGTAGATGAACGACTCCCCGGGCTTGAGGCTGTTCACGTAGGCCACCATCGCGGCGCGCGCCTCCAACGCTGCCTGGTTCACGTCCGCCCCTGCGTTGAACGTGAGGGACAACTGGATGGGCTGAAGCACGACGTTGGCGACCAGCACCTGCACGTACACGCCAGCAGGGCGCACATCCGCGAGCGAGTTGAACACCGCCGTCGCGATCGCCTGGCTCTGCGCCTCATAGCGCGGAGGCACGGTGTCGTAGGTCGCGAATTGCTCGGCGAACGCATCGGCCACCACCAGCTGAACGAACCGAGCCGGGCGACCCATGGCATCCAGGGCCTCGAAGGCGCGCGCCGACCGCACCCCTTCCACGGACAGTGCCGCTTCTTCGAGCGCGGTCAACGTCCCACGGCGAACGGTCGTGAAGTACTGGCGCGCTCGGTTGCGGAGGCTGTCGTCCGACTCTGCGGCATCGGCTCCCGTCGTCGCGAGCGGGTTCGTCACGGCCAGGTCCGTGGGCGCGCTGGAGATCTGATCGAGGATCGACGTGACCTGTCCGGCCCGCACGTTCTGGTCCGCCCCAGCCAGCACGCTGCGGACCATGCAGAAGACCGGGCCGATGCTGCCCGCCACGAAGGCCGGCGCTTCGGTCGTGATGAACTGAAGCCCGTCCGGCGTCGCCAGCTTCGTTCCGAGCGGGATGGTGAAGGTCGTCGGCGCCGGCGAAGTTGTCGTGAAGCGCACGGTGCCGAAGGACGCCGCTGCCGCCTTCCGCACGAGCCCGTAGCGGTCGAAGACCAGGCGGTCCAGCGCCTCGCCCTTGGCCGAGTCGAGGAACAGGCTGGCGCTCAACTTGACCAACTGCGCCATCACTTCGTCGGCCATCGCGCCCGCAGCCGCCACGAGGATGTTGGCGTCCATGCCGGCGCGCTCAATGGCGTCGCGGCTCACGCGTCCGTTGCGGACAAGGATCTCGTCTCGCGCCGCACGGAACAGGTCGTTGAAGGTCGGAAAGTCAGGAATGGTAGCCCCCTGTGCAGGCCCGCCTCAGCGGGTTACATTGCCCGGCATGAACCACATTCACGGCAAGACGGGTTCCCCAGAGTGGAAGATCTGGGTCGATATGCGCAAGCGGTGCTCGAAGTGGAAGCACCCGCACTTCGCGCGATACGGCGGCCGCGGCATCCGCGTGTGCCCGCGCTGGGCTGAGAGCTTCGCCGCCTTTCTCGCCGACGTTGGCGTGCGCCCGTCGCCAAAGCACACCCTGGACCGAATCGACAACGACCGTGGCTACGAGCCGGGGAACGTGCGGTGGGCGACCCGTCGCGAGCAAGCGCGGAACCGGCGGACCAGCCGACTGATCACCGCGCGAGGAAAGACGCAGACGCTCGCGGCGTGGTCGGAGGAGCTCAGCGTCAAGTCCAGCACCATCCGAATGCGCCTGACCAACGGCTGGCCGGTGGAGCGCGCTCTGTCCTGAAAAGTCAGGCATCTGGCCTCCTCATAGCACCACAGCAGGAGCAGCGAGAGAGGCAGAGAGGTCGAAAGCTGCGCCCGTCTTCTTCACTTGCCCACGGACCTGCACCATCAGGGTGTTCTCGGGCATCAGCAAGAGGCGAACATCGCAGGTCTCAACCTCGGGCTCGAGGAGCACTTGCCTCTCGATCTCTCCCTTCAGCTTCACCAGATCCGAGGTCGGGATGCGCCCCTTCACGTTCAGCCCGATGCCGTAGTCGGGGAGGTGAAAGAAGTCGCGCGGCGCAGACGACAGGCGGCGGAGGATCAGCTTCTTCACCAGCGGTACGCCCGTCTCGGTCTTGTAGTCGCCACCGGGGTCCAGTTGCAGCGTGCCGCCTTCGAACGGGCTCGCCGCCACTGGGGCGTTGGCGTAGTCCCGCACCTGCACGCGCCGAGAAGCCAGTGCAGCGTCGAGGGTGCTCACCTGCTCGTCCACGAGCCCAAGGAAGTCGGCAGAGCGCGGCGAGGAGATCAACTGCGCCGCCATGTCCAGCAGCTTGGCGGAGGCGATGGTGTGAACGACGGATACCGGCCCGAGCGCCTCGAGGACGAGGACACGGTACACGCGCGTCCCGACCTGCGTGACGCTGACGATGTTGAAGGCCGCGCCCGTGTCCTGCCGCACCACGCTCCAGGTGGCGGGGTTGAGCGCGTCGCCGGGCAAGATGGGGCTGTTGTCCTGCACCAGCCTCGTCACCTCCACGTCCACTTCATGCGTCGAGACGGCCACCGCCCGTGCGATGGAGACGGAGCCCGCCGACGTGCTGCCGTAGACGCCTGTGCCGTAGGGGTCGAAGCCCCAGCCAAGAGGGGAGCTCACGAGATGATCGCGCGATCCGTCACGCGCCTCCAGTTGGTGCCATCCGAGAAGGCAGGAACGGCCCCGCCAACGTCGTCCGGTACGTAGATCATGCCCGCTACGTTAGCAGAGGCAGAGGGCAGCGACGCCTTCGGGTGCTGCGGCAGAACCACCGGCAGGCGCGAGATGGCGCGGATGACGGCCAGAGCGATGGCTTCGTTGAAGTCGGGCGTGGGGCTGCCTCCGGCGTCGTACTGCCCGACCGTGAGGATCGCGTTCACCACAGGCGTCGCGCCCACCACCGCACCGGCGGTCATGATGGTGCGGACCTCCGTGCGGGCCTGTTCGCTACGGTCGGCTTCCTGCTGCGTGACGCTCAGGGCCATCGGGGCTTCCTCACTTCGTCTTCGAGACTTCGGAGAGGAGGTTCTGCGCTGCGGCGGCCTCGGCCTCGTACTGCGCGATGGCAGTCTGCATCGCCGTCACCGCTGCGACGGCGCTGGTGAGTGCAGCCCCAGCAGCGGCGATCGCCGCGCCGGCAGGAGGCAGGAGCGTCAGCGGCCCCGCGGTCGTCAAGCTACCGCCCGCAGTGCCAAGGAGCGTGCTCAACGTCCCAAGCTGCGTCTGGAGAGTGGAGTGCATGGCGCTCTCCTTCGCGCGCCACGTCGTCCCCAGAGGCACCTGCTCCGTCGCATCCTCGGCCCCGAGGCGCACGTTGTCGGTTTCTGCCGTGACCGTCTCGCCCTTCACGTAGACCTTGCCGTCCTCCTTGGCGATGAGCCGCACGTTGAGGTTCTTCTCGGCGACGAGCAGGATCTCCTCAGGGTGATCGATGGCCTCTTGCGGTGGCTTGTCGGCAGCGCTCCAGAGGCGGCGCAAGACGACAGGCCCTTCCGATGGATCGCCCAACGGCACGCCGACGAGCAATTCGTCGTCCTTGTGGATGGTGCCGAGGTAGAGCCCGAAGCCGTTGCCGGCGTACTCCGCACCAACGCGAACCGTGAGCTCCTCCCCAGTCGGTGCGAGGATCACGTCCACGAAGATGCCGTGCTGCGGATCGAGGTACGACTCGTCCTGCGCGTAGGCGACCGACTCCCAGACGCGCGTGTCCATCCCAGGACGCGCCAGCCCGGCCGACAGCCGCCCGATGTCCACGGACGTGTTGACGCGAGCGCGGCGCAGCCTCATCGGCCCTCCCTGTTCTGCTTCCGCAGCTTCTCCGCGAGAGACGCTGCCGTTTCAGGCACACGCACAGATCCTCGGCGCACGCGCTCTGCCGCGTTCTCGGCGATGCGGATCACGTTGTCCACCGTGGTGTCGATGGACGTGTCTGTGGGGGCTACGTCGTACCGCGCCTCCACGTAGTTCTTGAAGTCGAAGTCCACCGCGAGCCCGGTCTGGATGTCCCACCCGAACTTCACCGTGTCCACGCGGAACGTGTCCTGGAGGCGCTGGAAGCTCCCGCGCAGCGTGCCGACCAATACCTCGGCCAAGTCCTTGTCGCCGCCCAGGCGCTTCGCCACTGCTTCCACGGCTTCCGCGTGCGACTTGGAAGCGAGGAGGTTGAGCTCCGACACGACCGGCGGGATGCCCTGAAGGCCCAGCGCGTCCACAAGGAAGGCCACAGGCTCGCCCGGACGGAGGCGCAAGATGTCGGCATCCTCGTTGTTGCCTCCGAAGGACGCGAGCTCCTTGCTCGAGGCGCTGCCGCCCATCTCCGAGCGACCGATCTCCTCGTACAGCGCCTGCGCGATGTCGCGGAGACGGTCCTTGTCCTTGATCCCAGGAATCGGGATCGTCAGCACCTCCTGCTTCGCGTCATCGCCCGAAGGGCTGACGTCCGTTGCCGACGCAGCGCCTGCGAGGTCAGCGTTCGTTCCAAGAGCACCGGGGTCAGGCCACGTGACCTCGAGGATGCGATCTGCCCCGCGCGCCTCCGAGTCCGTCGCGTTGGAGACGCAGCGAATCGTCGGCACCTTGGCCGTGCCGCCGATCTTCCGCTCGAACTTCAGCGAGGCCAGGTTGCGCCCGTAGATCATGCGCCGGTAGTTGAACTGCTCCTGCCCGTTGCTGGTGGCGACGGTGCGCGGCTGGTTGTTCTTGAACGGCGCTGCGGTGGACCGCTTCCGGTCGTAGAGAGTCTGGAGCGGACGAATCCAGAGCGTGTGTCCCTCGAAGTACGGAATGGCTCCGACGAGAAAGCAGAACTGCGTCACCAGATCCCAGAAGACCAGTGAGTCCGTGCTGCCCTTCGAGGGGCGCGCAGCCTTCGTTCCGCGAGCGCCCTTGTTGACGCGCGTGACCACGGACTCGGAGGCGACGCGAGGGATCACGTTGCCTGGCCAATCGGAGGCGGGGGCCACCTCCACGGGGATCTTGTCCGCCAACGGCACGTAGGAGAGAAGCTGGCGGACCAACCCACCGATGTCCTGGCGCATGTCGAGCTTGGACAGAACCTCCGGGGCCAGCCGCGCGTCGAGGAAGATGCCGCGCAGGTCGCGCCCCTCCATCGCGACTTCACTGCCGGAGTCGGAGTAGGTCGTCGTCGCCGTGTCCACGATGCCGACGAAGCGCAGGTTCGCGGGGTCTGCCGACAGGATGCCTGCCAACTGCCCGTAGTCCTTGTCCTGCTGCAACATGGACCGCTGGAAGTCAGCGGAGCTCACGGTGCCGATGTAGATCTCCACGCCGACAGCACGCAGAGCGCGGGGGTCCACAGGGAAGTCGCGGAAGGCCAGGTTCAAGGAGAACTTGCCGGCCTGCCGGTAGCCCGGCAACTCCACCGAGCACTGACGCGGCACCGTGCCCAGGCGCTTGGAGAGCCGACTACCAGCCCCCGACAGCGCGCTTGGCTTGCTGGACATGAGCCCAGCAGCCCCGCCCGCAGAGCGCGCAACGTCAGCGACCGAGCGCCCGCTTGGCGAGGCTTCCTTGAGGAGCGCCTCGTCGAACCGGAGCGTGAAGTTCACGGCGAGCGCGGGGTAGTAGACCGTCTCTGCCATCACGCACCTCGGTCGCCGTCGAGGAGCTTGGGAACGAGCACCACGTCGCCGGCGATCAACCGGCTCGACCGGAACCCGTTGTACTGGAGCAGCCGCCGCCAGTTGTCGCTGGTGCCGTAGTAGGTGGACGACACGTTGCGAAGGTCGTCGTTCTCACGCGCGAGGAAGACTGCCAGCAAGTCCTCCTCGTTGATGAAGTTGCGGAACACGTCCGCGCGCTCTGCCGCGTACCAAGCGATGCTTGATGCTGCGTTCGCCACGCTGCGCGCGTACTGGGCAACCTCAAGGCTGGTTCCGAAGGTCATCTCGTCGGACCCCGTGAGCGTCGCGACCTCTGCTGACACGAACCCGATCTCATTCACGGCGGTCGCGGCCACGGCGTCCTTCAGGCCTTGCGCGTTGGCGATGATGGAGTTGGTCGTGGCGAGAAGGCGACGACCGGCCTCCACCGGCGTCAGCACCAACAGCGTGGCACTCACTGCGACGGACTCCAGTTCTTCCGTCGCGCGATTCATCTCCTCGGCAAACTGGTTCACTGTGTCGAGGAAGCCCTTGACCTTGCGGAAGGCGGTGGACTGCGTGATGGCGTCCTCGAGGGTGGTGTAGAGCGAGCGCAGCTTGGCCGCGTACTCCTCGGGGCTGGGCGGCAGCGCCACCGTGACAGGCTGCTCGGCCTGGCCGCGCGAGATCCAGCCGAAGTCCATCTCCCAGTTGAGATCCTCGAAGCGCACCCACGACTGCCGGAAGCGCGTGAGGATCCCGTGGCGCACGATGTTGTTCCACGCCACCTCGACCAACTGGCCTGCGAGGCGGATCTGCTCCACGGCGTCCACGAGCGAGCGCACGTCTCGCACCTGCTGCCCGTTCCACAGCGCCACTCCTTCTGGCGTGACGGGCGCGCCTTCTGCGGTGGTGGGCTTGATGAAGCGGTCCTTCCACATCCCCGTCAGCGTGGTGTTGCCCTCGTCCGCACCCAGCATCTGCACGGAGGCGACGGGGTTGCCGGGGTAGCGTGTGAACTCCGCGCGCTGCGTCCCTTCGAGCGTGAAGGGTTGGTAGGGCAACGCGCGGCCGGCGAGGAACAGCGTTCGCTGCTCCCCCGTGAGCTCCCGAATGGTGAAGCTGGAGACGCCATCGGCCATGCCATCACCTCACAGCGAACACCGGAGCGAAGCCGGACTGCACGCGCGTTTCACCGAGCGCCGCCAGGTCTTGCGAGAACGCCACCGCGATGCGATCGGGGTCGAAGCCTTCCGCGAAGGTCTGCGTGATGTCGAACCGCGAGCCACGGAAGTCGAAGTTGACTTGCGGCGTCTTGGCACCCTGCAACGTCTTGTCGCCGCGCTCGGCTGCCTTGCGTGCGCGCTCGATCTGCTTGTCCGTCTCCTCCTGCGTCCGGTTCCAGTGCTCCTTCCACATGTCGATCGGAGCCTCGAGCCAGCCGAGGTCGAACCCGCCCTTGCTGGCGGCGAGCTTCTTGCCGCCCCAGAACCCGACCACCAGGTTGTACTGGTCGATGAAGAAGTCCACGACCTTCCCGATGCCGGAGGCGAGTTGCTTCATGGACCACATGAAGGGGTCCACCACGTAGTCCTTCCAGCCCTTCGCCAGCACGTCGTTCCACAGCCACCGGACCTGATCGCCGAGCTCCATGCCCATGGAGATCGCCGTCTGGAAGACGTGGACGAGGAAGTCGATCGTCTTCACCAACCCCTCGAAGCCGAGCGCCACCACCTTGCCGAGGAAGCCAGTGATGATGCCGTCGCCAGGATCGAACAGCGAAGCGACGGCATCGACGATCGGACTCAACGCCTGTCCGATGAGCGTGAAGCGCGCTTTGATGGAGTCCCACAGGTGCTCGATGCGATCGCGCACGCCGTCGGCGTTCTTCTGGAACGCCTTGAACCCGAGGTAGAGCAGCCCGACGACCGCCGTGACGCCGGCGACGACAGGAGCCAGCGTCGCCAGGCCAACGCGGAGAGCGCCGAAGACCGCGGACACCGGCCCCTTCCCGAACGCGAGCCCCGCCGTGACGGACTGCATCAGCTTGCTCATGAAGGTGTCGGCGGCCTTCTCGACCATCGGTCCGATGATGGGGATCTTCCCACCGATCTGGATCGCCTTCGTCGCGAGCATGATCTTGGCGAACAGCTTGGCGGACGCGACCAGCTGGTCCATGTGATCGGTCATGAACTTCCCGAACCGCTGCGCGGCGGGGAGCCAGGCTTCGATCTTCTCGGCCACCTTCTCCGTGAGCTCCGCGAGCATGGGGAGCAGTTCCTTGCCCACCATGACCTGCACGCGGTTCCACGCATCGTTGATGCGGTGCTGGGCGTCCTGCATTCGCTCCAGCTGATCGATGTCCTTGTCGGTGACGAGCCCGATCCCACCCTCCTTGTGGATGCGAGCGAGCTCCTTCGAGTCAAGCTCTCCGAGGAACTTGTGGAAGTCGTTGACCGCGCCCTGCGGGATGCGGAACTGCATCATCAGGTCGCCCACCGACACCTTGCCGGCGCGCACGGCGTCACCAAGTTGCCCGAGTGCCGAGACGGGCCCCTTGGAGATGTCCACCCCCATGTTCTTGAACTTCTTTGCCATGCCGGGAACGTGCGTCCCGTTCATCACGGCCATCGTCTGCTGAAGCTGCGCACCGCGCCGCGACAGCGAGAACATGGTCTGCTGCATGGTGCCGTACTCCACGCCAGCCTTGCGCGCGGAGGAGAACAGGTGGTCCGTTTCGGCTGCCGTCGCACCGGTGAGGTTGCGGACCTCCTTGATCCGGTCGAGGTACGACTCGGCGTTCTCCACCAACTTCTTCATGCCGTACCCGATGCCGATGCCTCCCAGCATCGGAACCAGGTCCGTGAGTGTGCCTTCGATCTTGCGGAAGACGCCGGCAGTTCCCTCAGCCACCTTCGCGACGCGGCGAAGTGGCCCGGTGGCCGAGTCCAGCACCTTGAGGTGCGTCTCGATGACTTGCGTGATGTCCATCACTTCGCTCCTTTCATCGACGCCGCTTCACGCTCGAGGAAGTAGTTGACACCATCGGCCAGCCGGTTGAGGTCGTCCACGGGGAGCTCCAGGCACGCGGCAACCGACTGGTGCCCGTACCGCCCGAGGAACGCGATGAGCTTCCAGATGCGCTTCGGGTACGGGCCGTGGCGCTCCTCTTGAAGCGCCAGGCCCGCTGCGAAGGTCGCGATCGTCAGCCCACCCGGACCTTCCGGCTCTTGAGAAAAGCAGCCGCGTCGTCCTCCTCGACCTTGTGGAGCTCGGCGTAGGCCATCAGGATGAGCTCCCGGGCCTGCGGAGACATCTCCTTCCACAGCGCGTCCACGGAACCGTCGGAGCGCTTCACTGGCTGCCCGTTCACCTCCACCAGCGCCGTGAGGGCAAGGGCGTTCGCGAGCGACGCCTTGTCTCCCTTGGAAGACTTCCAGGCGAGGAGCTCCTCGTCGGAGGTGAGGGTGACGAGCCCGACCTGGGCGATGCCAGACGCCGCCACCGAGGGCGGCATGTCAAACTGGTGGATGGGGCGGACCTTCTTCGGCTGGTTCGGGTTGAGACCGTCCATGGGTGACCTCAGATGACGCGAACGTCAGCGCCCTTGAAGGAGAGGCTGGTCGAGACGTACTCCCCACGCCCACCGACGTTGAGCGGGATCGACTCGAAGAAGGCGTTCTGGAGGAGCACGCGGCGGCGCTCGCCCGAGGGGAAGTTGAGGGTGGCCTTGATGTTGATGACCGTCCCCGGCTCGCGGCGCTGGGCGCGGTCCTGCACCGCCTGCATGAAGTCGAAAACGCCGGGGTCGCTCATGTGCAGCGACATGCTGCCGGAGTACCCGTTGTAGAATTCGTCGTACCGGTTCGACTTCTCACCGAGGTAGCCCTCGGACGTGGACTCGAACTCCCGGGTGACCTCGAAGTCCTGGATGTCCGTGAGGGACGCGTTCACCTCGCCGTCCACCACGAGGAGGACTTCGACCTCTTGGCCTTTGATGCGCTGAAGGGCCATCGCTTGTGGCTCCATCCCCAGAAAGAAAAAGGGCATGGCTCCCGGGGGTAGAGGAGCCATGCCCTATCCAGCCCGAAGGCCGTGCGGCACGCAGAGGACTACATGGTGCCTTCGTTGCGGGCCAGGGTCAAGCGCCCGGCGTGACCACCACGTTCTCACCCACCTCCGACTGGAAGACGATGAAGTCGCCCGACGGAGTGAGGCGCACCCGCCCGATCACCACGAAGATGCCGGCGGCCTCGAGGTCGGGGGTGTTCCCGCTCTTGTCGTCGAGGGAATAGTCGTTGATCCGCTGCGCGGCCGCGTTGTTCGGGGACTTCAGGATGTTCAGGAAGGCGTCGATCTCACCGACGATCGAGTCCTTCCACGCCTGCGTGGCAGGCTTCTTCGCGAACTTCACGAGGCCCTGCGCCACGCTGTCCTGGATGAAGTCCGCCATGCGGCGCCGGTTGATGTTCTTCTTCCCGCTCGTGAGGCTCGAGGTGACGCCCGACTGGAAGACCGGACCCACGGCCTTGTCCATGCGCAGCCCGCAGATGCCGGTGCGGCGCATGTTCACGTAGTCCTGCATCGTGAGCGCCGCGACGCCGCGCTGGAGGCCGATGATCGGCGAGAGGACCGTCGAGACCGGCTCGCCCGCCTCACCGGGGTTCCGCTCCGGCGGGAGGTTCGAGAGCACCGACGCGAGCCAGGCGTCGCCCGACGTGTCGAGGATGCCGTCCGTCGTCGAGTTCCCGTCAGCGGTGCCGAGCGTGAAGCCCACCGCCTCCGGCATGTAGGTCTGCGCACCCGGCCACGAGTAGAGGACGCGCTCGTCTCGGGTCGCGCCCACACCGGGAGCAGCGTCGGCCTGCGCCGAAGCTGCGGCGACGGTGTACAGGTCCGGCGAGATGCAGGCCACGCGGCCCAGCCCCACCTCCGACGCCTGGAGGCCGTGCGTCTTGAGGGCGGTGCGGATGTTGTCGGACTTGCGCGCCGCCACCACGATGTTCACGTCGCGGGCAGGGGCCTGATCCTGCTTGAGCGCGTCGATCGACGTGAGGTACAGCGCGTCGATGGTGGCGTCGTTGGTGGCGTTCGGGGCCTGGATGGTGGCCGTGTAGACGAAGCCCGCCGAGACGTGGCTCTGGAGCTTCAGGCCCGACAGCACGTCCCAGCTGGAAGCGGCGTTCGCCGGCGGCACCACCGTCGGGGAGCAGTTGGCCGCCGCCGCGATGGTGGCGTCCAGCGGGCGGCACGGCAGGCCGTACCCGCCCGAGTCGGCCAGGGCGTAGGCCTTGTTGTTGATGAGGCCGGCGGAGTCCGCGTCCGACTGCGGGTGGATGCGGAAGGGCTGCGAGGAGCCCGTGGTGAGCACGAAGTTGGTGCCGTCGAGCTTCTCCAGCGTCAGCGTCGTGTCCACAGACGCCTGCACCGCCACGCGGTACGTGCCGGCGTTGGTGCCGAGCGCACCCGCGCCGCCGATCTGCCCGAGCACCACGATGGCACCCTTCGGGACCGGCCCGCCGTTGTACGCGGTGAGGAAGCCGCCACCCGCACTGGTGAGTACCTGCGTCGCCGCCGAGGCCCCCGTGGTGGTGGAGCCGTCGATCGCGTTCTTGTAGTGGCCGAGCGCCGTGAAGTCCACGCGCTTGGCGAGGCGCACGCGGTTCGACGAGGCGCGGAACTCACGGCCCGCCTCCACGCGACCGCCCGACATCGGCACCACCGGAACGGCCTGCGTCGGCGAGAGGTTCGTGGGGAGCTCGCGGTACACACGGCCAGCGCCGCCGCTCGCGAGGTTCACCGGGACGCAGACGAGGCGCGTGAACTTCTTGTTCCGCAGCGTCGCGAAGCCGTTGCCCAGGTAGCGCCCGAAGTGACCCAGCGTCTCGTCCCAGCCGCCGAGCTTGTCGGTGAGGTCGCGCCCGCTGACGATCTCCACCGGCTGCGCGTAGGTGGAGACGACGCCCGTGTTGCTGACCGCCGTGGCGTAGGTCATGTCGGGGAACTCGCCCACCAGGCCCACGGTGCCGGACGACACGCCGGACACCTGCGCCGGAGGCGGCAAGTCCAGAATGATCACGCCTTCGATCAGCGTGATCGTCTCCACTCCAGGGGTGTAGCCGTACCGGCGAATGAAGCCTGCCATGGGGAGCTCTCCTTACGTGACTTCGAGGGTAACTAGCACGTCCGCGCCCGTTCCAACAGCTTGGAGGTCGAAGCTGGGGCGTCCATCGGGGAAGGTGACGAGGCGCACCAGCGGCACGCGCGCCGTCAACGAGAAGGTGAAGTTGCGGAACCGCTTCTTGGAGGCGTCGCCGTCGTCCTCGATCGTCAGGCCCGTCAACGCGCACGTCGCCGGCACGTTGTAGTAGTGCGGGAGGATGAGGTTGAAGCTGGCCGTCTGGGCGTTGGGGAACAGCGCCGCCTCGAGCGCCTGGATGAGCGCCGTGCGTTCCTCAGGATCGTTGGTCCAGCCCTCCACCAGCAACGGCTGCACGAAATCCGCCGGCACCAGCAGGTAGCGTCCGTCGGGGGCTGGGAGCCGACAGGCCGGGTCCAGTACAGGCGTGAGGCTGCGCGCCTCGTAGACACCCTGACCGCCAGGCGCAACACGCGCAGCGGGGTAGGTGGCCGTCTCCTCTGGCTCGGCGAACTCCTCGTGGACTGCCTTGAAGCGCACCTTCCGTCCGCCGAACGCGACGATCGACACGTCCTCGAGGTACTCCGCGATCCCTCGTGTGATCGCCAGCCGCGTGTCCGTCTCACACCGCGACGTGAACGGCGGGAAGGCCGTGCCGGGCAGGTGAAGGCGGCTGCGGATGATGGTGTCGGGAGGTGTCGTCACGGCTTCGCCAACTCTTTGTCGATCTCGATCTGAATCTCCGCGAAGAAGTCCTTTTCGATCTTCGGGATGGAGGCGGAGAGGATCTTACGCCCCTTCAGGCCACGGCGCGCGATGGCTCTGGCAATCGGGAAGGCCGCGGCCTTCGCTTCTTTCTTCGAGAGCCCCAGCCGACGACGCGCCCAGGCTTCGATCGTGTCGAGGGGTGGGAACCGTGAACCCGCCCTGCGCCCGTACTCTACGATGCCAGCGTAGGCGGCGGAGTTGTAGACGCGCGCGCCGTCCGGCACCTCCTCCCACTTCCACGCGCGCTTGTAGAACGCCGTGTTCACTGCGCCGCCGCTACCGATGCCGTTGGGGTTCGCGGGTGAGGCCTTGCTGGTCGCGACCTGCAAGGTCTTCACGGCACGCATCGCCCCGCGCTTCGCTCCGCGCATGACGGCATCCTTCAGCCGCGACCCCAGCTTCAGGTACGCGCCGCCGAGCTCCGACCAGTCCAGCTTGATGGTGCGGCTGACCATCAGTCCTCCGGGTCCCCGGCGCGCGTGCGGTCCTCGTTGGACTTCTCCAGGCGGATGCTCCACTGGAGACGCCCCGGCATGTACGTCGGTGCTGACGTGGGGAAGAACCGGCGCTTCTGCGAAGGACCGCCGCTGTGCGGGAAGAACTCCACCTCGTAGAAGAACTCCTGGTTGCCCGGAATCGGCTCGCCGTCGGAGTCCGTCCCGTAGAGGTCTTCCTCCGTGAAGGTGCCGCTGATCTGCGACAACTCGATGGAGCCAAGCTCCTCGAGGCCCACGGACTGCACCACGGCGGAGAGCGCGTCGAGGTTGCTGATCTTGGGCGTGGGGAGGATGACCTTCTCGCTCAGGACCACAGGCACTCCGCGCCCGCGCTTCCCGCCAGTCCACTCCACGCGGACGATCGACACCTTGTAGGTGCGGAGACCGAAGCGCGTGAGGAGGTCACGGAGGCTGTCCGCCAGGCCGATGAAGCGACGCGCGAGCGTCTGCGTCGCCTGTCGATCCGTGACCTCTGTGAAGCGTCGCGCCATTCACTCCCTCACGCTCGAGGAACGGAAGTCACCATCCCGCTCCCGCCGCCGGAGTAGCGGCGGGAGTACGGGTAGATCGGAGCGCCGATGATGTCGGCGAGGCGGTAGCCCCACCGCCGGTACTCGCCCTCCAGCTTGTCCGTCTCGTCTTCTCGGAGGTGGAGCTCCTCCAACTGCGTCGCGGCGAGGCGATCCTGCGCGTCGATCAGCTTCACCTCGATGTTGTCCATCACCTGCGTGATGGTGCGCACCTGCTCGATGGCCGAGTCCAGCAGCTTGTCGAGGACGTTGTAGACGAGGAAGTTGGTCTGCGTGAGCGCCGGGACACCGAAGGCGACGGACGCAGCCGTCGTCACCGCCGGGTAGCCCAGGTGGTACGCGACCCTCTGCTTCTCCGCAGCGGTGAGCGGCGTGGACACAGGCCACCTCCTCCCGCGTTACGGGAGCTCCTCGAGCGGGACGTTGGCCCCGAAGATGATCGCCATCCCGCCCGGCCCGTAGCCGGCCTCGGACACGATGTCCCCGGCGTTGAGCTTGGTGATGTGCCCCTTCATGGAGATGGTCGTGGTGGCCTTCACGCGGTACATCTTGGGGCCCACCTTGGGCAGCGCCTTGATCTTCTCGACCTCTTCCGGCGGCAGGGGCGGGTCGGAGAGGAACGTCGGCACCTCCGGCGCCGGAGGCTGGGGAGCGGGCGGCAGCGGCGCGCTGATCTTCGACGCCTCGAGCGGGTCCGTGACTGCGGTCTTGCTGTCCTTCACCTTCGCCATGTTGGTTCCTCCTGAAAGAGAAAGGGGGCCAGGCCAGGCTGGCCCGGCCCCCTCGAATGGGCCACGACTACGCGGCGTGGTTACTCGCCGTGCTCCACCGCGAGGACGCGCTTGTAGTACGCCGCGTCGCCCACGGCCCCGTCGGTGCGGACGGGCCAGTCGCCGATGAACTTCCAGGACGTGGACACCATGTCCTGGAGGCGGTTCAGCGGCGCGCGGATGATCAGCTGGATCCGCTCAGTGAACACGTCGATGCCGTTGTTCGTGATGCGGGGCTCGGCCAGCTTGCCGGTGATGCCCGCCTCGGTGACGAGGTTCGCCAGGTCGAGGTAGTACTCGAGGATCTGGCCCTGGCCGACGAACACCGGACGGTGGACCTTCATGCCGGTGTTCGCGCCCGTGTTGTAGAGCTCGCCGGCGAAGTTGTCGTCCTGCGAGAAGGTGGCCGAGGTGCCACCGAGGACGGTCTCCGGCACCGGGCTCTCGGTGTTGCGGATGAACACCGTGCCGAGCAGGACGCCGATGCCGAAGGACTTGTACATGTAGTAGTCCGGCATCGAGGTCAGGAGGCGCTGGAACTCGTTGTCCGCGAAGATCTGCGCCTCGGACGTCGGGTCCATGTGGCAGTGGAAGTACCCGTCCTGGTGCTCGGGCACGTTCTGCGAGCGCATCCGAGCCAGCGCCGCGCGGATGTCCGCGAGCCGGAACAGGTCGGAGGTGCCCACGTCGTCCACCTTGTTGCCACCGCCCACGCGCACCAGCGAGGTGCGCGTGTCGGCGATCACGTAGTCGCGGTTGGCGACCGTCACCGCCGCGCCGTCCAGCGTGATCGTGCCCGGCCCGATCTCGTCACCCGCCGTGTCCGGCGTGAAGCCGATCACGTTGCGCGACACCTCGGCGGGCGTCGTGGTGTACAGCTTGATGGGCAGCGGGTTGGTGGGCGACACGGCCTCGTACCGCACCGGCGAGCCGCCAGCGAGGTCCGGCCGACGCGCGCGAGTGAAGCCGTTGAGGCGCTTCACGCGCAGCGTGTTGACGGCCGCCTGCGCGCCGTCCGCCACGGTGTGGCCGGCGAGGGCCGTGTTGTAGAGCTTGTTGCGGACGATGCCGTTGAGCGACTGCCCCGCCTGGAGGCCCAACTGCTGGGCGTTCCGGTAGAACAGGTTGGCGATCGCCACCATGCTGGTCGGCATGTGGGTGTCGATCGACGAGGCGTACTGCTGCGCGACCGCCTCCCACTGCTCGGCGCTGTACGCCTGCGGCACCGGGTCGTTGCCGGGCACCAGCGGGCGCTGGCTCTTGGGGAGCAGCCCCGTGCCGGTGAAGACCTGGCGGTCACCGATCTGCGCGGGCCACAGGACCGGCGTGGCCTCGCCGCGGTACAGGAGACGGGGGAACAGCGCGTCGTGGAAGGCGCGCTCCAGGATACCGTCCTGGACGAGCGCCCGGATCTCGGGCGCCTGTGCGATCACGGAAAAGTCGGGCATGTGCTTCCTCGGATTGAACTTCGGGTTTTACTGCTCCTGCCGAAGGGTACGACAACTTCAGGTTCCGAGGAAGCACAATGCTGCCTCGACCTCACCTCAACTGGCGTGAGGGTTGATGCCACGCGCTCGGAGGAGCTCCGCGTACTGCTGCGGATTCATCTTGCGCGCATCGACCTTCCCGTTGGCTGCGGTCTGGGAAGCCACGGTGTTCGGCTTCGGAGGCGTCGGCGCGCCCCCGGTTCCGGTTCCCGTGGTGGCGGGGACTACCGCTTCTCCGAACAGCAAGGGCTTCGACTTCCGCAGCCCCTCGAAGAAACCCCGCTCATCGAACTTCTCGGCGTCCTCGGGCGTCAGCTTCTCCACCTCGCGGGTGAGGAGCATGATCGCGTAGTCGATGTCCTGCACACCGACTCCCGCCGCGACCGTCCGAAGGTGCATCTCGGCGCGGATCGCGTCCGCCTCAGCGCGCGCCTGCTCCAGCTGCTTCCGGTACTCGGAAGCGGACTGCGCGTAGCGGTTGCGCTCGTTCATCGTCTTCTCCAGCTGGCGCTGGATCGCAGCTTGCGCGCGAGCTTCCGCGCGCGTCTGCGTGACCTGGGCTGCGGCCTGCGAAGCGACCTCTTCCGGCGAGGGCTCACCCTCGTTGACGTTGGGGGTCGCCGGCTGGCGCGGCGTCGGCTGCGGGGGCGCACTGCGCAGGCGAGCCAGCGCAGCCACGAAGTCGGCGTGGGTCTCATAGCCCGCGTCTCTCGCGATCTGCTCCAGCGCCGACTGCTTGCCCTTCGCGTACTCCTCCTCCTTGATGCGCTTCATCGCGGAGGTGGGGATCACCACGTTCTTCCCCTCGTTCGAGGGCGGGGTGAACTGCTGCACCGGCGGCTGCGCTGGCGCGGCGGGAGGAGCGTCCGGCGGGGGTGCCGTGGCTCCAGGGTTCGGGTTCGTGTCCATCTCGTCAGGCATCGCTTCTCTCCTCGGTACTGTCTCCGACTGATTCACCGCCTGTCGTCTGCGTGGTGAGGTGCGTCGAAGCCAGCCTGCGTGATTCCCCGGTTGCCCAGGTACATGAAGTGGGGCGGAAACCGCCGCCCCTCGGAAGCATCGCTCATCAGGGCCAAGGTCGTGCGCTGCTCGACCAGCCCCTCAGGTTACGAGGCGAACTTGGCGGTCAGCAGCGTCTCGGGCGCGGGGATGTAGCGGACGAGCGCGCGCGTGACGGTGTTGGGGAAGGTGATGGTCTGGCCGTCCGCCGAGATCCGCGCCACACCAGGCGTCAGGTTCGCGCCACCGGCGGGGATGGCCATCACCGCGTTCACGTCCGAGCACATGTACGAGCCGACCGAGCCCGCGGTGCCGGAGGCGACGATGCGCGCCGACTGCACGATCAGCGCCCGCTCGGGCAGCGTGATGGACGCCGCCGCCGTGATGGTGCCGGTGTCGTACTCCTTCGCCTGGAGCATGTTGCCCAGGTCCACCTTGCGGAGGGCGTCGGCGATCTGGTTGGGGTCCGCCTTGGTCAGCACCTCGGCGAGGGTGTCGGTCTTCGTGGTCGTCATGGTCACGGCTCCTTCAGGGTGAACTGCGGGTTCAGGCCTTCTCGCCCAGAAAAACGCGGACGGTTGTCGCAGTCCCCGCCACGCGCGTCAAGTCGATGGCGGTGACGGGCACCGACTCCGACATGAGGATGAAGTAGGTGTCGAAGGGAACGGACTGCTGCGAACCGTCCGCCGACGTGAAGCGCGCCCGCACCTTCCCGCCCACCGCCTTCAGCGTGATCACGTTCGCGTTCACCACGCCGCCGAAGTCCACGTTGACCGGCGCGTCGGCGTCGAGGGTGTGTTCCGTCACCTGCTTGGCCTTGAGCGTGCGGGACTCGTTGATGTCCGCGAGCACGCTCGGCGCAAAGCTGAGGGGACTCGTCAACGGCGAGACGGCGTAGGAACCCTGGAGCTTGAAGCTGTCGGCCATCGGAGTCTCGGGTCAAGGGGAAGGCGCGGTCGCCGCCGGGGAGGGGACTCGGCGACCGCGCCTTGAGGGAACGGCTTACTTCTTCGCGGGCCCGATGGTGAACGGGCTCGGGTCCTGGCCCTGCGGCAGCGAGGAGAACGGCAGCTTGGACATGGTGTCCGTGTCGTCCGTCACCGCATCCTTGTAGACGCCGGTGTGCTGCTCGATCTTCTTCGCCGTGTCATCGGCGCCCTTCAGGATCTCGGTGAGGTTCATCGGTGCGTCTCCTTCTTCACTTCGTGGTGCTGCCGCTGATCGGCTTCGGCGTGTGCTTCGGCTCGGGGTTCGACGAGGTGGGCTCGAGGTGCTGGCACTTGTAGGTGCCGTAGATGCCGTCGTGCACCTCGGTGGCGGTCTTGCCGCCCTGCGCGACGGGGTTCCCGTACTCCTGCCAGTTGGGCTGGTGGCTCATGGCTCAGGCTCCCTTGATGACGAACGGCGTGGGCTGGTTCTTCGGCGCGGACTCAGAGGGGGCCTTCATCGGCATCTCCTTGTACTCCTGCGCCGGGTGCTCCTTGGTGACCGGGTGCCCGCCCTGGATGTTGTACGCCGGGCCCTCGGTGAAGTTACTCGCGTCGTTGCGCTCGACCGCGATGTTGCGGGACGTGATGTGCGGGACGTCGGACTTGTACGGCATGGGTCACTCCTTGATCGAGAACGGCAGACCGCTGTTGGACGCCGACCACTTCGTCTCGAAGCCCTTGGGCTCCGTCTTCGCCGAGCCGTCCTTGTCGATCGGCGTCTGGTTGCGCATGTCCTGGCCCGTCGACGGGTACAGCGTCGTGGCGGAGGTGGGCATCGCGTGCATCGGCGTGCGAGGCTCGCGGGTGTCCACCATCGGCTCCGGCGGGCGCGGCGAGGGCTCGTAGGTGAGTTGCCCCGCCTTCACCTTCGCCTGCTCGCGCTGTTCATACTGCTCCCACTCCTTCTCGTAGGCACGCTGCGCTTCCACGTCGAAAAGGCGAACGGTCATGGCACCTGCCATAGTAGGGGGCATGTGGTAGATGGTCAACCTCGGGTTGCTGTCGGAGGTCGCGTGGGTCAGGTGAAGGTCCTGTGCGTAGACGACGACGCTTCCGTGGCGCGGCTTCTCGCAGAGGTTGCGGAGTTCTGCGGGCACTCCGCGCTCGTGGAGACGGACCCGATCGACGCCACCACCAAGCACCTCATGGTTCAGTCCGTGCGCGCCGTGCTCACAGACCTCATGATGCCGCGCCTCAACGGCATCGAGATGCTGGCCATCTGGCAAGAGCGCCGACCAGACGTGCGCCGCGTCCTCGTCACAGCAGCGCCTGCCGAGGCCGAAGTACGGGAAGCAGTACGCTCAGGCTTGGTGCAGATGGTGATCGCCAAGCCGCCCAGCATCGCGGACCTGAAGGTCGCGCTCGCCTGGCTCTGATCACTTCCCCTTGCGACGGCTCGTGAACGTCTGCGCGTCGTGGATCGCGCGAGTCGTGTCCTGGCGAAGCTGGAACTCCATCTTCTCCAGCGAATCCGTGACGCCGGCCGCGTGGTCCTTGAGGGCTGACCGGTAGAAGTCCGCCTGCTTCTCGAAGCGCGTTTCCAGAGTCGCCTTGATCTCCGCGACCGCTCCTCGAACGCTGCCGACCAACTCGTGGGTCTGCTTGAGCTCCGTCTGGACGCTGGTGAGGGTCTTCTCCAGACCGTTGATGGCGTCCTCGAGTTCCTCGAAGCGGGCTTCGTGCTTGTCGAGGCGGTCGCGGAGATCGCGCTTCTCCTTGTCCTCGTTCTCCACTGTCCGTGCTCCGAGCCAACGCACGAAGGCAGCGATGAGGCCAGCGATCTGCGTCACCGTCAGCAGACCGACGACGAGGTACAGCGCCGTTTCACCCGAGGGAGGCGGGACAGGAGCGGCCATGATCAAACCCCCGGCTTCGGCATCAGGTGCGCGGAGATCTCCGCGAGCACCTTGGACTGCTGACGCTGCTCGCCCTGCATCTCCATCATCAGGCGCTCACCTCGAATGGTTCGCTCGTCCATCTGCTTGATGGTCGCGTGGAGAAGCTGCACGTCTTCCGACAGGCGCTCCATGTTGTCCCTCATCTCTTGCGTGTCGTGCTCCAGCGCGAGCACGCGGTCTTCGAGGATCTTCAGGTGCAGCATTGTCCCCCCTCGGGCAGAGGACCGCTTGGCTGTCGGACGTTGAAGTTTCTTCTTGGCGGCCACGGACCCATCCTCCTACTTCACGTACACCTTGTTGCCGGCTGCGTTGACGTAGAAGCGCCCGCCGCGCTTCCCTTCTTGCGTCTGGTGATCGCCCTCGCCCTTCTTCTCCGACTTCGGCGCGAGCGCCTGCCGTGCCTTCTTCGCCAGCTGATCCTCGCGCTCGCGTTGCGCCACGGCCTTTTGCTTGGCCTCCTTCAGTGCGCTCTCCTTCGCGGCACGGCTCTGCGCGCGCTGCTTCAACAGCGTCGCGTAGGAGCGGAGTTCGTCCGCCGCATCACGCGACGGAGGCTTCCGCTTGAAGGCGAACCACGAGGCCTGGTCCATGGCTACCGGACGTAGACCTTCTGGCCCGAGGCGCTGACGTAGAAGCGGCCACCGCGCTTCCCTGTCTCGAGGTTGCGAGAAGTAGTCTGTTCCACCTTGTTGTCGAGGCCACGCCGAGCCGCCATCTCACGGTAAGCCGACGCAGCGCCGGCGGTCTTCTTCGCCTTGTCCGCCATCGAGTCCAGCTTGTCGCGCAGGTTGAACTGGCCCTTCTTCGAGGCTTCCGTCGCCTCACTGCGCAGATCCGATTCCGACTTCTCGGGCGGCTTCGGGACGGGCTTGCTCTCGGCGCTGGAGCTCGCGGAGGAGTGCTTCTGGTTGTGCGCCGACTCCTCACGCTCTGCGGTCTTGGACGCCTCGCCGGCCTGCTTGTGAAGATCGTCCGCCGTCTTCTTGGCGTCGGGATCGTTCAGGTCGGCCTTGCGAACGTGCTCCAGGTACGCATCGTGCGCCTTCATCGCGGAGTCGTGGTGCTCGGCGACCTTGCGCAGACTCGCGGCCTTCTCGCTGTCGCCTTTCGCGTCAGCCTCCTTGGCGAGGCTGTCCATGTCCTTCACGCGATCGGAGTGGTACGCGGCGTTCTCGTCCATCGCACCTTCGTGATCGCGATGCGCCTCATGGTCGGGGGCCTTGGGCTGCGGACCCTTGTTGTGCGGGTACTTCGCTGGTCCCTTCATGCCCTTCGCCGCGGCCAACTTCTTCGCAGCGGCTGCGCCAGCCCCGGGGAACGCCTTCGGCTTCAGCTTCGAGAACAGCCCGGCCTTACCTGCCATCTCACACCTCCGGCGGGCGAGACGACGCAGCCCGCATCTGAAGCGCCTTCGCCGCACCGCCAGGCTTCGTCACGTCGGCCTCCGGGGCTTCTTGCTCGCCCGGCTCCTCCGCGTCGAGACCCTGGATCGGCCCGTCGATCTTCCGGTAGAGGTACGCCGTCACGACGTAGGGCTCCTCGTACATGGCGTCGACGCCCTCCTGGCCCAGCCCCACAGCCTCCGCAGCCTCAGCCCACTTCTCGGGGTCGAGCGCCCAGACCGGTACGTCGTCCGGTCCCTGCGAAGTGCTGCCGGCGATGAGGTCTTCGAGCTCCGGGTCCGCCCCGGCCTCAGCCTCCTGCGCAGCCTCCTCGACCAACTCGTGCAGGAACAACTCCTGCTCGTCCCCGCCATCCTCCTGCGCACCGACAGGTGACGGAGCAGCCGGAGGCGCGGCGGGAGGCATCGCCGGCTTCACCGCAGCCGCGCGCTTGGAGGCCAGCATGTTCGCTGCCATCGGTGGAGCCGCCTTCTGCTTGGCGAACGAGAGGAGCTTCTTCTTGTCGAGAACGGGCATCGGGATTCCTCCAAGGGGCTGCGGCCCCAGTACCATACCTCGCCTACTTCTTCTTCGGGATGTGCTCCTGGATCACCTTGGCGAAGAACGCCTTGAACTGCGCCTTCGCCGGGTTCTTGTGCGCGATGAACTTCTTGAGGTCCACGTTGGCCTTGTCCACGGCGTTGTGCGCGACGGCCTTCGCTGACGACTCCGTGTGACCCTGCTCTTTGGCGTGTTGCTTCGCCCACTTCACCCAGAGGTCGCGCCAGGTCTTCGCACCGCCCCACTCCGGCACCGCGCCCTTACCCTTCTTCTGCTGAACGGGCGTCTTGGCGAGGTGCTCGGGGATGTCGGGGAGCTCGTCCACTGCCGGCAGGTTGCCGAAGTTCATCTTCTTGACGGGCGACGGCTTCACCATCTTTTTCGGAGGTGCGCCGGGGCCGAGGTCCGCGAGCGCGCCTTTGTCCTCGAGATGGTCCACGAGGATCTTGCCGTAGTCGTTGACCAGATCCTTCTTGGTGTACTTCCCGGTGGCCCAGTCCTGAAGCGCAGCGTGCGACGAAGACCCCGGGCTGATCTCGTGCTTCGCCAGCACGTCATCGAGCGCGGACTTCCCCAGCGACGTGCCGAAGAGTTCCTTGGGCGGGCCGGGCTTCGGTGTACCCGTGACGTGGTGCTCGGTGAAGCCGTGGATGATCTGCTTGATCTGATCCTCGGAGAACTTCTGTCCGGTCTTCGCGAACCCGTGCTCGTTGAGGTAGTCGAGAGTGCTGGCGTCGATCTTCGTCTTCAGCTTGTCCGCGTCCGCCACCGAGAGGTTCGGGTCGAGCGTCGCCATGTGCTTCGTCATCCACTGGCTCCACTTGGTGCCGGTCTTCTCGTACTTCGGCGCTGGAGCAGACGGCTCGTCTTCCTCAACTGCCTCACCGCCCTTGCCTACGTGCTGGTTCGGGTTGTGCTTGTGTGCCCAGCCGCCAGGCGGGTGATCGTCGTTCTCGACCTTGGACTCGTCGTAGAGGCCCTTGGACTTGAAGTAGTTGACGATCTCCTTGCCGACGCCGCCTCGGATGTCCTGCATCCGAAAGCCCGTCGTGCCCTGCGTGATGATGATGCCTTCCTTCTCGCTGCCGAACCCGACGGTGCCGCCACCCTGCACCTTGTAGTGACTCACGTAGGCTGACGCCGGCACTTCATGGACTGCGAGGATGACGCCGCTGGCGCTGCCGCTTCCACCGAAACCGCTCGCGACATCGACCTTCTCGGAGAAGCTGTTGAGCGGGTTCAGCTTCAACCCCATCGCCGCCTCATGGTACGGGATGCCCTGGTCCGCCAGCTTCTTCGCGTTCTCCAGAATGGCGGCGGCCACCTTGCCCGTCATGCCGCGGTACATGGTGCGCGGCTTGTAGTTGTTCGCCTCCAGCACGGCGCGCGTAGTCGCCTGCGCAGCCAGCACGGTCTGCTGGAGGCTCTTGTCCGCGTGACCCTCCTTGACACCGGCGGCATAGGTGGACGTGCTACCGACGGGCCAGTCGTCGATGTTGCCGCCCATCAACTTCATGGCCGCGCCCTGAAGCGCGAGCCCTTCTGGCGACGTGGACGAACCGGTCCAGGACTTGAGGTGCTTCAGCAACTCGGACGGCTTGCCGCCTGCGTTCATCACGGCCTTCTGCCACCCGTCCTTCTCGGCGGTGGCAGCGAGATCCTCCAGCTTCATCCAGTAGTGCTGCTGGAACGTCTGGCCAGCACGCTCCACGTCCTTGAGGACGGCGGTGGTCCCTTCGTGCGGCATGGGCCTACTCCTCGTCCTCGAGGTCGTCCTCGCTGGGCTCCTCGCTCATCGCGGCGAGGACGCGCTTGCGGTTCTCGTCCTGCTCTTCTTCCATCTCGGCAGTCACTTCGATGACCGGCACCTTGTACGACTTGGCCTTCAGATCCACCGTGCCCTTGTACCCCTCGACCAGTGCTTTCTCGCGCTGCGGAGGCGGGGCTGTCAACGCCGAGCGCGCGTCCTTCTCGGCGCGCTTCTTCATGCGCACGAGGGCTTCGATCTGCTTTCGCGTCATCGCCATGTGCTACTCCTCTCCGTCCTCGCCCTCGTAATCGTAGGCCACCGCGTCCGCCCCGTCGGCAGGGAGGCTCACATTCGCGAGCGGATTGCCAGATCCCCAGTCGGCTGCCGTTCGGCGGATGGAGGCCGACAGTGCCTCGTCGTTCAGCCCGTCCACCAGAGCGAACGCCGTCCGTCGATCCTTGTCCGTCGCGCCAGGCTTCAGCAACAGGTCGGACGCCTCCTCGAAGATGGCGTGGGCATTCAAGTCGTCAGGCATGGCTCACTTGCCTTTCTGGTACTTCTTCGCGACCGTCTGGACATGGGCTCGTAGCACGGACACGCGAATCGACTTGTTCGTCCCGACCAGCATTTTCAGGTGTTCGGCAAGCTCCTGCCGCGCTGCTGTGAAGGGCGGGGGGTTCTTCACGGGGAGCGCTCCACCTGCGTTCACCGCGTACTCCACAGCACCTCGGTAGAGGTCGTCGTCCTTGTCGCGCTTCAGGTGCGGCTCCAGCATCCGATCTGCCAGGCGCTCGTACCGCAACCCCCCGCGCGTGCGCTTCAGCGTGGAGGCCCAGTTGACCGTGGCGTTGCCGACCTCCTCCGGCGTCTTGGCGTCCTCGGCCACCATCGCCATCGCGGCGATGTTCCGGCAGAACGAGTGGTAGCTCACCGGAACGTTGGCGCGCGGCATGTCCGTGGCTGCGTCGTACTCGAACATCGGCGCGCCCGTCGCAGCCTTCAACCCGAAGGCCCCGGCGTCCTTGAGGTTCAGCTTCAGACCCATCCCTTCGATGACCTGCTGCGTGTAGTGCTGGCCGACGATCTCCGTCGTGCCCTCCTCCATCGCGGCGTGCGGACGGCCTTGCGAGGAAGACGCCGGGGCGTTGATGCCTTCGAACTGATGCATCCGAGAAGCCGCGTGCCCGGCCTCGTGCGTCAGCACCTCGAAGGCGTTGAACGCTTTGTGGGTCGTGACTTCCCCCGACACCATCGCAGCTTGGATCTCGCGGGCGACGCCAGGCGTGATGACGATCTTCCCGTCACCTTTCTGCGGGATGAAGACGCCCAGCGCACCGCCCTTGATGTCCGCGGCGACCACGTGGTTCACCTGGAATCCCAGCAGCGTCTCCTTGCCAGGATCCTTCGCGAGCCCATCACGCAGCGCGTTCGCGACCGCCTTCATCGCTTCGGTGGCCTTCGGGTGTGGAACGCCCTTCCACGCCCACTTCTCCTTCTGCGCCTGAGCCACTGCCTCTGAGGCCGCCTTCGAGGAGAAGTCGATCGGTGGTGGCTCGTGCGGTGAGGGGTCTGCCGAAGCCGGGCTTGTCGAGGAGCCCTCGAGGAGCTTCTCCTTGCGCACCTTCGACGCCTTCGCCGCCGTGGCCTGGCGGCCTGCGTTGGCGCGGCGCATCTCCACGGGGTCCGTGTCGGCAGCCTCCCCACCGGCGCCGTCCTTCACCCAGTACCCCTGCTTTCGCCCGTCCTGCCGCGTGAGCATGACGAGCGCGAGGCTTTCGCGACCCATGCCCGCCCTTCTACACCGAAACGCGCTTGCCGCCCACGTAGCGCCAGCCA
>WBZR01000733.1_pt1 | contig 48237 bp, 50 predicted proteins | sample 5204231 | NCBI WGS metagenome assembly WBZR01 (sample SAMN12412403, study PRJNA552823) | activated sludge metagenome | isolation source: activated sludge from anammox sidestream of wastewater treatment plant... | place: USA: Virginia | collected 2017-08 | reverse complement strand
GTGTTGCTGGCGCAGGAACGCCGCGATGCAGCGTGCATCGTTGGCCTCCTCGTCGCTCGTGAACAGGAACGCGGCATCCCCCGCGCTGGCTTGCGCCGCGGCCAGCAGGCCCGCCGCGGCGCCCTTGATGTCGCAGGCGCCCAGGCCCAGCGCACGCGTGCCGTCCACGCGCAGCGCAAACGGGTCGGCGCTCCAGTGCGGCGAGTCCGGCACCGTATCCAGGTGCACGTTGAACAGGATGCGCGGCCGCCCGCGCCGCGCGAGCAGGCTGACCGCGCCCGCGCCGTGGTCGTGCAGCTCGCAGTCGAAGCCGCGCAGGTTCGCGCGCAGGTAAGCGAAGATGCCGCCGCCGTCGATCGCGCGCGGCGGATTGCGCGTATCGAACGCCACCAGCGCGCGCAGGTGGTCGAGCGTGGCGGTGAGCAGTTCGCTCATGTCGCGTCGCCGGCGTTGACCTGCGCCCACAGCGTCGAGCTCATGCCGTAGAGCTTGATGAAACCCTCGGCCTCGGCCACGCCCCAGTCGGCCGACTGGGCGTAGGTGGCGCCCTTGGCGTGGAGCAGGTGCGGGGATTCGACCGCGATCGCGCCGACACTGCCGCCATGGCTGTGCAGCACCACCTCGCCGTTGACCATGCGCTGGTTCGAGGCAAGGAATGCCTCGAGGTCGGCCTTGAGCGGATCGTGGAAGAAGCCCTCGTAGACCAGCTCGATCCACTTGCGCGCAACCTCGGGCTTGAAGCGGTTCTGCTGCTTGGTCAGCACCGATTCCTCGAGCGCGCGATGCGCGGTGAGCAGGGCGATGAGGCCGGGCGCCTCGAAAATGATGCGCCCCTTGAGGCCGATCGTGGTGTCGCCGGTGTAGATGCCGCGGCCCACGCCGTAGGCGGCCAACAACCCATTGAGGCGGGCCAGCAGCGCCGGCCCGGGCAGTGCCTCGCCGTCGAGCGCGACCGCCTCGCCGTGCACGAAGCGCAGACGCAGCTGCAGCGGTGCGGTCGGCCACTGCTCGCGCGGCCGGCACCACCCCGCCGCGCCCGCGCCCGGCGCCTGCCAGCGGTCGATCTCGCCGCCCGACAGCGTCAGGCCGAGCAGGTTCTCGTTGATGGTGTAGGCCTTCTGCTTGGCACGCACCTCGAAGCCGCGCTGCTCCAGGTACTGCTGCTCATAGGCGCGCGTGTGGGTGTGCTCCTTCTGGATCTCGCGGATCGGCGCCACGATCGTGTACTCGCCCTGCGCCTTGACCGCGAGGTCGAAGCGCACCTGGTCATTGCCCATGCCGGTGCAGCCATGCGCGATCGCCCGCGTGCCCAGCTGCGCCGCGCGCGCGAGCGCGGCGTCCACGATGAGGTAGCGGTCCGACACCAGCAGCGGATACTGGCCCTGGTAGCCCTCGCCCGCCCACACGAACGGCTTGACGAAGTGCTGCCACAGCGCGGGCCCGCCGTCGATCGTGCGGTGCGAAGCCACGCCCAGTTCCTGCGCGCGGCGTTCGATGTAGGCGCGTTCGTCGGCATCGACGCCGCCGGTGTCGGCGAACACCGTGTGCACTTCCCAGCCACGCTCCTTGAGCCAGGGCACGCAGAAGCTGGTGTCGAGGCCGCCCGAAAAGGCGAGCACGATGGGACCGTTGGAGGCGTGGGCGGACATGCTGGATTCCTGCGCGGTGGGCGGTGGGGTCGATGGGTGCGGATGCGGTGTCAGGCCGCGCCGCGTGGCTGCGCGGCGAGGCTGGCCATCACCGCCTTCTGCACGTGCAGGCGGTTCTCGGCCTCGTCGATGGCGATGCAAGAGGCCGCGTCCATGACCGCGTCGGTGGCCTTGACGTTGCGCCGCAGCGGCAGGCAGTGGCTGAACACGCCATGGTCGGTCAGCGCCATCTTGGCTTCGTCGACGATGAAATGCCGGTGCGCGTCACGGATCGGCTGCTCCTGCTCCCAGCGGCCGAAATATGCCAGCGCGCCCCAGCTCTTGGCGTACACCACGTGCGCGCCGCGATAGGCGGCCTGTGGGTCGTGGCTGATCGACAGCGAGCCGCCGTGTGCGGCGACGTTGCGCCGCGCGTGCTCCATGTAGCGCGCATCGAGCAGGTACTCGGGCGTCGGGCACAGCAAGGTCACGTCCATGCCGTAGCGCGTGGCGATCTGCAGCGCCGAATTGGCCACCGCGGTGTTGAGCGGCCGGGGATGGTAGGTCCAGGTGAGCACGTACTTGCGTCCGCGCAGGTCGCTGGTGCCGAAATGCTGCTGCAGCGCGAGGATGTGGGCCAGTTCCTGCATCGGGTGGGTGATCGTCTCCATGTTGATCACCGGCACGCGCGCGTGACGCGCGAAGGCTTGGATCACGCGATCCTCGCGGTCGACGCTCCAGTCCCGGAACTTGGGAAACGCGCGCACGCCGATCAGGTCGACATAGCGCGACAGCACGCGCGCGACCTCGGCCACGTGCTCCTCGGCCTCGCCGTCCATCACCGCGCCCAGCTCGAACTCGATCGGCCAGGCATCCTTGCCCGGCTGCAGCACGATCGCGTGGCCGCCGAGCTGGAACGCGCCCAGTTCGAAGCTCGTGCGCGTGCGCATCGAGGGATTGAAGAACAGCAGCGCGATCGACTTGCCCGCGAGCTGGGTGCCGGCCGGCGTGCGCTTGAACGCGGCCGCCTGCGCCAGCAGTGCATCCAGTTCGTCGCGTGACCAGTCCTGGGTGGAGAGGAAATGCCGCATCGTCAGGCTCCGCCATGTGCCAGGCAGGCAGCCGTCGCCGGCTGCCGCATCGTTCGCGCGAAACAGGTCGCGCACCTGCAAAAAACCACAAAAAAACCCGGCGCGAGGGCCGGGTTTTGCATTCCAGATCGAAACGACAGCGCGCGATCGGCTACCCGGCGTGATGGCTCGGTTCCGGTCGGCGCGCGCGCGAGGTCATGCCAGCGGCCATGCGGGCGCTGGACAGGATCGGCGGCTGGACGACCAGAAGGCTCATGCTGGGTGACGGCATCGTGCGTGGGTGACGGGCGCCACCATAGCGGCAAAACTGCTGCGGCGCAATACGACGGGCGCGGGTGCGGCCTACTCGACCGGCTCGATGCTCACGCGCACACGCACGCGATCGCCCGGGTCGTGGTTCAGGCGCGACATGAACACGTCGCCGCGATAGCGGTACTGCACGTCGTAGGCCACGATGCGTTCCTCGGCCGGGCCGGCTTCCATGCGGCAATGGCGCTCGACGCCCTGGTAATAGCCCTCGTTGCCGCGCGCGACGCTGTTGCCGATCGCGCCACCGGCCACCGCGCCGGCCACGGTGGCGGCGCGGCGGCCGTCGCCCTTGCCGACCGTGCTGCCGATCGCGCCGCCGACGATGGCTCCGATCACGGTGCCGGCCACGCGATTGCCGCGCTCGTCGACGGGATGGCTTGTCGGCACGTCCTCGCACACCTCGCGCGCGGGTCCGCGCACGCGGTCGTACACCGGATCGACGCGCAGCACGTCGGCCCACGCCACCTTGGCGTTGCTGACCATCTCGTCGACGTAACCCCGATCCTGTGCCACCGCCGGCTGGGTCCCCGCCAGCAGCAGTGCGATCGCCACCCTCAATACCTTCATCTCGCCTCCGGCATCGGCCGCTGCGGATCGTTCCCGCATGACGGCTATGACGCTTGCTGGCGGCGATTTCAGCACGCAATCGCTGAACCCCGACCTAAGCCGGCCGACCCGTGCCTGCGGCGCGTAGCCGCAGCGCGCAGGCGGGCCGCCGTGGCGCAACTGCTATGATTTCGCGTTCTTCCAGGGAAGCTGCGATGCCACTGCGCCTGTACAACAGCCTGACCCGCCGCGTCGAGGAATTCGTCCCGCTCGATCCGCAGCGGGTCACCCTGTACGTGTGCGGGCCCACCGTCTACAACTACGTCCACATCGGCAATGCGCGCCCGCCGGTCGTGTTCGGCCTGCTCGCGCGCCTGCTGCGCCGGCTCTATCCGCAGGTCGTCTACGCGCGCAACATCACCGACGTCGACGACAAGATCAACACCGCCGCGCGCGAGGCCGGGGTGCCGATCGAGGTCATCACCAGCGGCTACGCCAAGGCCTATCTCGAGGACATGGCGCGCCTGGGCGCCGATCCGGCCGACCTCACGCCGCATGCCACGGCGCACATCGCACCGATCATCGCAATGTGCGAGCGGCTCATCGCCGCCGGCCACGCCTATGCCGCGGACGGTCACGTGCTGTTCGACGTGGCCAGCTTCCCCGCCTATGGCGCGCTGTCGGGGCGCTCGGTCGAGGACATGATCGCGGGCGCGCGCATCGAGGTGGCGCCGTACAAGAAGAACCCGGCCGACTTCGTACTGTGGAAGCCCTCCACGCCCGACCTGCCCGGCTGGGACAGCCCCTGGGGCCGTGGCCGGCCCGGCTGGCACATCGAGTGTTCGGCGATGGCGGCCACCCACCTGGGCCAGACCATCGACATCCATGCCGGTGGCAACGACCTCATGTTCCCGCACCACGAAAACGAGATCGCGCAGAGCACCTGCGCGCATGGCGGCAAGCCGTTCGCGCGCTACTGGCTGCACAACGGCATGCTCACCTTCGACGGGCGCAAGATGTCCAAGTCGCTCGGCAACGTGCTGGTGCTGCACGAGCTGCTCGACCAGTACCCAGGCGAGGTGCTGCGCCTGGTGCTGCTCAAGGCCCACTACCGCCAGCCGCTGGACTGGTCCGACGCGGCGCTGGCGCAGGCGCGCGCGACGCTCGATGGCTGGTACACGCTGCTGCGCGACCTCGCCCATGTCGCGGTGGACGCCAGCGAACGCGTCGCGCCCGCCGCGGTCGAGGCCGCACTGTGCGACGACCTCAACACACCCGAGGCCTTCGCGATCCTCGCCGGCCTCGCCGCCGCGGCGCGCGGTGCGCCAGCCGGTGCGGAGCAGCGCCGCGCCAAGGCCGCGCTGCTCGGCGCCGCCGACCTGCTCGGGATCCTGCAGCAGGACCCCGAGGACTGGTTCAAGCAGGACCTGGGCACGGCCGCGCTCGACGCCGCCGAGATCCAGCGCCGCGTCGATGCGCGCGTGGCGGCCAAGCAGGCGCGCGATTTCGCCAGCGCCGACCGCATCCGCGCCGAACTGCTCGCGCTCGGCGTGGTGATCGAGGACACCGCACAGGGTCCGCGCTGGAAAGTGGTGAAGCCCGATGACTGAAGCCTCCGCCAGCGACAGCGCGCAGGCCGCGCAGGCGGCGATCGCCGATGAGTTCGCCTGGTTCGGCGACTGGACCGAGCGCTACCAGTACCTGATCGACCTCGGCCGCCAGCTGCCGCCGTATCCGGACGAGCTCAAGACCGACGCGTACAAGGTCAGCGGCTGCCAGTCGCAGGTGTGGCTCGCCGCCAGCGGCGATGCGCACTGCCTGGAGTTCCGCGCCACCAGCGATTCGTCGATCGTGAGCGGACTCATCGCGCTGCTGCTGCGCGTCTACTCGCACCGGCCGGCCAGCGAGATCCTCGCCACCGAGCCGCAGTTCATCGACTCGATCGGGCTGTCGCGCCACCTCTCGCCCACGCGCTCCAACGGCCTGGCCGCGATGCTCGCGCGCATTCGCCAGCACGCGCTCGCCGCCAGCCGCTGACGCGGCGGACACGCGCACCGATGCGCGCGGCAGCGACCGCCAGCGCCGCTTACACGGCTGAGGCGTGCGACGCTCGCCGCGCGGCCTCGTACACGCGCAGGTGGGTGAGCGCGGCCGCGAGCAGTGGCGCATCGAGCCCGCAGCCGGCCGCCCGCGCGCGCATGTCGCCGAGGATGTGCTCGCCCTCGGTGCGCGCACCGTGTTCGAGATCACGCAGCATCGAGGCCTTGAGCGGCGAACCCGCGCCGGTGAGGATCGCCTCGGCCGCCGTCACGGCCGCGGCCGGCAGGGCGTGGCCGCTGCGTGCGGCCACCGCGCAGCACTCGCCATGCAGGCGCCGGATCAGGTCCGCGCCATCGGCGGTGGCGACGATCTCGCCCACCGAAGCGCGCATGAGGCAGGTCATGCCCGCGAGCGTGGCGATGAGCGCGAACTTGTCCCACATCGCGGTGAGGATGTCGGTGCTCTCGACCGCCTGCGGACCCAGCGCCAGCAGCGCACTGCGCACGGGCGCGGGCACGCCGCGGTCGCGGCTGCCGAAGGTGAGGCGTTCGAGCTTGCCCAGGTGCCGGACCGTGCCCTCGGCATCGAGCGTGACCGAGATGTGGGCCACGCCGCCGAGCACGCGCGCGGCACCGAAGGCCGCATCGAGCGCGGCGAGGTGGCGCAGCCCGTTGAGCAGCGGCAACACCCGCGTATGCGGCCCCACCGCGGGTCTGATCGCGGCGATCGCATCGTCCAGGTCATAGGCCTTGCACGAGAGGAGCACGAGGTCGCGGGCGCCGTCGGCACGCGTGAGCGCCCGCACCGGACGCGCGAAATCGCCGTGTGCCGAGACCACGCGCAGGCCGGTGGCGGCCAGTCGTGCCGCGCGCGCCGGGCGCACGAGAAACTCGACGTCGGCGCCACGCTCGAGCAGGCGCGCGCCGAAATAGCCGCCGATCGCGCCGGCGCCGAGTACGAGGATGCGCACCGGCCCTACATCGTGTGGGTCGGCCGCTCCTGGCCGAGGATGCCGGCGAGGATCGATTCGATCTTGGTGCGCGCGACTTCGCCGTCGGTGGACTCGTTGAACTGCACGCCGATCCCGGCGACCCGGTTGCCCTGCGCACCCGCGGGCGTGATCCAGGCCACGCGGCCGGCCACGGGCAGGCGGTCGCCCTCGTTCATGAGCGACAGCAGCAGGAACACCTCGTCGCCGATGTTGTACTGCTTGGAGGTCGGCACGAACAGGCCGCCGCCACGCACGAACGGCATGTAGGCATTGAACAGCGCGCCCTTGTCCTTGATCGCCAGCGAAAGGATGCCCTGTCGCGGAGCGCCGCCACTGCCAGGTGTCGCCATGATTCAGCCTCGGTCCGGTGTCGCATCGCGCTGGGGCCAGTCACGCAGCAGGTCGAGCAACAGCAGGTCGATCCGCAACGTGGTGAGCAACAGGCCGCGCGCGCGATTGGCGCGGCCAAACCACGCCGCAAGCTTGGGGATTTCCGCCCGCGTGGTCAAGGACGGCGCGGTCATATCGGCACGCCGGCGGGCCTCGTCACGCGCGAGCACCGCGGCAAACCACAGCCGCTGCGCGGGACGGTCGGCCGCCCATTGCTCGGCCAGTTCCAGCGGGCTGCGCCGGCCCGCCGCGAGCGCGGCCAGGTCCTGTACGCAGGACTCGCGCAGCGGCAGGCTCGCATCCTTGCTCCACGCCAGCGCGAGCCCGGGATTGCCGAGGCTGGCCGCGAGCGCTTCCTGCGCCAGCGCCGGCGCCACGCCCTGCCCCCGCAGCCAGTCCAGCGCCTCGGCTGCGGCCGGCGGGCGCAGGTCGACACGCTGGCAGCGGCTGCGGATCGTCGCCGGCAGGCGCGAGGCATCGTCGGCCACGAGCACGATCACGGTATGGCTGGCCGGCTCCTCCAGCGTCTTGAGCAAGCCGTTGGCCGCGCTCGCATTGAGGCGGTCGGCCGGATCGACCAGCGCCAGCTGCAGGCCGCCGAACTGGCTCGACAGTGCCAGGCGCTGCGCCAGCACGCGCATCTGCTCGATGGTGATCTCGGTGCGCGGCCGGCCGTCATCGCGCAGCTCCAGTCCCACCCGCACGAGGTCGGGATGCGACCCCGCCGCCACCAGCGCGCAGGCGCGGCAGGCGCCACAGGCCAGGCCGTGGGCGTCGGGGTGCCCGCACAGGGCTGCCGCGGCCAAGGCCTCCACCAGTGCACGCTTGCCCAGCCCGGCCGGCGCCGCGAACAGCAAGGCGTGATGCAGGCGCTGCTGCTGCAGCGCGGCCGTGAGGCTGCGCCACGCCTCCTGCTGCCAGGGTGCCAGCCCGGTCATGCGCCGGCCTCGTGCAGTTCGACGAAGGCATCGACCTGCGCCGCCACGGCCGCGCACACCCGCGCCAGCGGCTGGCTCGCATCGATGATGCGAAATCGGCCCGGCTCGGCCGCGGCGCGTTCACGATAGACCGCGCGCACGCGCTCGAAGAACCCGGCGTCCTCGCCCTCGATGCGGTCGGCTGCGCCGCGCGCGCCGGCCCGTGCCATGCCCTGCGCCACGGGCAGGTCGAGCAGCAGGGTCAGGTCCGGGCGCAGCGGCGCGGCCCATGCCTCGAGCGCGGCGATGCGCTCGATCGGCTGGCCGCGACCACCGCCCTGGTAGGCGTAGCTCGCATCGGTGTAGCGGTCCGACAGCACCCAGTGCCCGGCCGCGAGCGCGGGCGCGATGCGCTCGCGCACATGCTGCGCGCGTGATGCAAACACCAGCAGCAGTTCGCTCTCGCTGCACATGCGCTGGTGCCCGGGATCGAGCACCAGCGCGCGCACCGCCTCGCCCAGCAGCGTGCCGCCCGGCTCGCGCGTCACCACCACCTCGATGCCGCGTGCGACCAGGCGCTCGCGCACCAGCGCCAGCAGCGTGCTCTTGCCCGCGCCTTCGCCGCCTTCGAGGGTGATGAAGCGCCCGCTCATGGCTCGCGCCGCAACTGGTACTTGCGCACCGCGCGATTGTGCGCGTCGAGCGTGGGCGAGAACTCGTGGCTGCCGTCACCGCGCGCGACGAAGTACAACTCGTCGCCGGGCGCGGGGTGGGTCGCCGCCTGCAGCGCCGGCAGGCCCGGCAGTGCAATCGGCGTCGGCGGCAGTCCCGCACGCGTGTAGGTGTTCCACGGCGTGTCGGTTTCCAGGTCGCGGCGGCGGATGTTGCCGTCGTAGCGTTCGCCCATGCCGTAGATCACGGTCGGGTCGGTCTGCAGGCGCATGTCGAGCGCGAGCCGGCGCAGGAACACGCCTGCGATCTGCGCACGCTCGCTGCCCAGCCCGGTTTCCTTTTCGATGATCGAGGCGAGGATGAGCACCTGGTAGGGATCGGCGAGCTTGACCTGCGCGCTGCGCGTGGCCCATGCCCGCGCCAGTGCGTCGCGCATCGCCGCATGGGCGCGACGCAACACGTCGTAGTCGGATTCGCCCTTGACCCAGGCATAGGTCTCGGGCAGGAACCAGCCTTCAGGCTTGCCGCCGTCGATGTCCAGCCGCCGCGCGATGTCGGCGTCGCTGGCGCCGGGCAGCGTCTGCACGAGGCCGGCTTCGGCCGCCAGCGCGACGCGCAGCTGGCGGAAGGTCCAGCCGTCGACGATGGTGAAATGGTGCTGCACCACCTGCCCGGCGGCCATGCGCTGCAGCAGTGCGCGCGGACTCAGCCCGGGCGTGAGCGCGTACTCACCCGCGTGCAGGCGGTTGGCCACGCCCAGTTCGCGACCGAGCAGGCGCCAGTACAGGCGCTCGCGCGCGCCGGCGGCCGGCACGCCGGCATGATGCAACTGCGCGACGATCTGCGCATACCCCGAACCGCGCGCGACCTCGAGCGTCGCCGCCCCCGGCAGTCCGGCCAGCGGCGCGTGGGTCCAGCCCCGGTAGTCGCGCCACAGCCACGCACCTGCGAGCAGCAGCGCCAGCAGCAGCAGGCCGAGCAGGCCGCGCCACACGGCACGGCCGCGCAGGCGAGTGGGGAACACGGGCTGGAGCATCGGAAGCGGCGCGAGGTCTGGCGTAACCGTGCAGCCTACCCGGATCGTGCCACGCACGCGAGCCGGGCGCCCGCCGTGCCGACCGCGGCATGCGACAGCGTGTGGTGTCGGCGCGGCCCCTCCGACCGGCACACCGACCCATGTGCCGGTCTCCGCGCGATCCATGATCCGCCGGCGCGCCAGCCTGCGCGTACATCGGCATCGCCGATCCGGCGAGAGACCGAGACCGCAGTCATGGCACCCCGATCCCAACTCGCACCCACCACCGGACCCCGCCGCCGGGACCGCGGTTTCCGCGCGTTCGCGTGGCTGGCCAGCCTGCTTGCAGGCCTGACCAGCGGCCTGGGCGCGACAGCCGGCAGCGCCGCGCCCGCACCGCTGCCGCGCTTCGTGCTCGGTGACCCGGGCCCGATCGATTGCGACACCTCGCCCTTCGGCGTGCATGCGCCGATGGCGCAGGACGTGGAACTGCTGCACCTGATCGCGGCACCGGGCCTGGACGTGATCGACGAGTACCGCCCGGCCGCGGCCGGCGAAACCCCGCCGTACACGCAGCTCTACCGCAACCCGCAACCGGCCGCCCTCGCCGGCGGCAAGCTGCAGCGTGCGCTGGCGATCGACCTCGATGGCGATGGCCGTGACGAACTGGTGGCCGCCTACCGCATGTCCGATGGCAACCTCAAGCTCGGTGTGTACCAACGGGGCGAGCCGGCCGCGGCCAACCTCATCGACACCTGGCTGCTGTCGCAACCGTTCAGCCAGGTCGAACTGCTCGCGGGCGACTTCTCCGGCAGCACCGGCGGTGTCCAGCAACTGGCCGTGATGGTGCGCACCAGCAACCATCACGCGCAAGTGTACGTGCTGCAAGGCGACGGCAACGGCGGTATCGCGCAGGGCGACAACGCGCGTGCCGGCTTCTGGCAACGCCCCGGCACCGTGGGCAGTTCGGTCGGCTTCGCCGCGGGTGACCTGCTGCTGGATGGGCGCGATCAGATCGCGGTGGTCAGCGAGGTCGGCTCGGGCCAGGGCCGGCAACTGGTCTACGACATCCTCGAGTTCCAGCCGAGCGCGCCGGCCTTGCCGATCGCCGCGGGCAACGAAGCGATCGGCAGCAAGTCGATCGCGACCACGGTCGGCACCTACCTCGACCCGATCGGGGTCGACAACATCCTCAAGATCGAGGCCGATGCGGGTGACCTGGTCGACACCGCCGCCGCCGAACTGGTGGTGCACGTGCAGCTGCAGGAGACCAGCTACGACTACATCGTGCAGCGCCTCGTGCATTTCACCACCAGCCGCGACAGCAGCGGCGCGATCGTCGACTTCGACCTGTACCGGCGCAGCCCGAGCCAGGAGTTCGATGCCAGCTGGCTGGTGCAGCAGCAGAACGAGAACGGGCGCGCCAGCTTCGAGGCCGTCATCGCCAACATCGATGCGACACCCAAGGCCGAACTCATCCTCGCCCGCTCCGACCCCAGCGACCGCTTGCTGGTGCAGGCCTGGCACCCGGCCGTGGATCGTGCCGCCGGTTTCACGTTCCAGACCACCGGGCGCAACCTCAGCCTGGTCAACACCAGCACGGGAGACGCCATCCAGTACGACTGGAACTTCGGCGACAACAGCGGCATCTCACACGCAGTCGCGCCCAACCATCTGTACGCGCTCGACGGCAACTACACGGTGTCGCTGACCGCGCACTACCCGGGCAACACCACGCGCAACTATTCGACCACGGTCACGATCAATGCCGGCGCCAACAGCGGCGGCATCGGGTCGGTGTGGCGCTACAACATCGGCAACCCCGCCTACCAAGCCCAGTACAACGTCGAGAACTACCAGGACCTGTCCTTCGTCAATGCCACCGCCGGCGACATGAACGGCGACGGCGTGGGTGACGTGATGACGGTGTCACGCGACACCACGGGCAAGGTGCTGCGTTCGCGCTGGCGCCTCACCAACCCGAGCGATCCGCAGTCGTTCGCCGGCAGCCATGCACTGGAAATCAACAATGCCTTCAACAGCATGACCGCGATGGATCTGGCCGCGCCGGATTTCGACGGCGACTCGCTGCACGGCACACTCGGCAACGAATGTGCACGGGTGTTCGAGCCGCAGATGCGCCAGGTGGTGTGGCTGCCGCCCCACTTCGCCGCCACCCAGAACGCCACCGACAAACAGTCCTCGTGGGGCCAATCGGTCACCGGCACCACCAGCACCGAAACCCGCTCGGGCAGCTATACCGCCAACGACGTGTCCGGCTATGTCGGCATCGAGGTCGGCACGCCCGACAGCCTGCCGTTCACGGTGCAGGCGTCGGTCAGCATCACGGCCGGCCACAACTGGCAGGCGGCCAAGGGCGCGATCCACGGCAACGAGACCTCGCTCACGGTCGACCAGGGCCAGCAGCAGACCCAGGGCGAGGCGCTGACCGTCTACGAGGAAACCGCGTTCGACTGCTACAAGTACGACGTGGCGCGCGCGGCCGAAGGTCTCGATCCCAACAGCTCGATGCGCATGTGCGCCAAGGTCGACGGCAGCCGCAGCCTGATCGGCAGCGACGCGCAGGACTGGGACACGACGATTCCCGCAGCCGGCGTGCAGGCGTTGGGCCACAAACCCGCGCAGTGGGTCCCGCTCAGCCGCGACTGGAGCAGCCTGGCGCTGTTCCGGCCGGTCACCACCAACGTCGCGCTGGGCAACACCGACGCCGCCGCGGTGACCGACGGCAAGTTCAGCAGCGAGGCACGCGCACCCGCGGCGCAGGCGCAGCCGTACGTCGAGATCGACCTCGGCCAGGTGCGCAGCATCGCCAACATCCGCGTGTTCCCCGCCGCCGGCGATGCGATCGACCTGCAGGGCTTTCGCGTGTACGCCTCCACCACGCCGATGAGCCCGATCGGCCTGCCCGGCGGCGCCGGCGTCACCACCTATGCGCCCGAAACCGGCGACGAGGTGTCCTACGACCGCTGGAACATCTGGACGCGCAGCCCGACCGCGCCGGGCACCCTGCTGCAGGCACGCTGGATCCGCCTGCAGCATCCGGGCAACGCCGCGTTGCGCGTGGCCGAGATCCAGGTGTTCGGCGACCTGCATGTCGACCCGCCGGGCTACCCGCAGGCGGTGTGCGATCCGGTCGCCAACGACGGCTGGTTCCGCGCGCTGGTCTGGAACCGCGCCGCGGGCAGGTTCGCCGACATCGAAGTGCGCGGCGACCTGCTGTGGAACGGCAGCGGCAACTGGCCGATGCCCGGTGCCAACGACAGCTGGGCCGCTTGCACCAACTACGGCAACCTGCCCACGCGCGACATCTGGTCCGACATCGCGATCGGCACGAGCGCCACCAACTCGTGGAACCTGTCCGATTCCAGCGGCTCGCTTACCGGCAACGTCACCAGCTTCGACAGCTCCACGCGCGTGGGCGCGCAGTTCGACTTCAGCGCGGGCTTCATCGCCAAGGTGACCGCGGGCGCGGCCTACGAGTTCACCAGCGGCATCACCCAGGAAACGCAGAACACCAGCTACTGGAGCAGCGGCCTGGACATGGGCGGACTCATCGGCGGCTTCGATGACAGCTCGCTCGCGCAGGCATGCCGTTATCGCCCGCGTCCCTACGCCTATCGCCTGCAGGATCGCTCCGACACCGGCTACCTGCACGACATGTACCAGGTCGACTACATCGTTCAGGAAGGCGCGACCGGACTGTGGAAGCGCGCGTCGGTGCCCACCCAGTGCTTCGGCCCCGGCGCCGACGTGATCTTCGCCAACGGCTTCGATTGAAGGTCCGCGCGCGTCCCCGGCGCGGAGCCCGGCCAAGGACGGCCCCACGCGCGGCGTGCACCCGGACCGCCGTCACTGCAGCGCGCGCAGCAGGCCGCGCGCCTTGGCGCGGGTTTCCTCCAGCTCGCGCTGCGCATCGGAGTCGGCCACGATGCCAGCGCCGGCGCGGAACGCGAGCTCGCGGCCACGCAGCGTGAGCGTGCGGATCAGGATGTTGAGGTCGAGGTCGCCGCTGCGGTCGAGGTAGCCGAGCGAGCCGGTGTAGGCGCCGCGCCCACCGCCTTCGAGCGCGGCGATGATCTGCATGCAGCGCAGCTTGGGGCAGCCGGTGATCGTGCCGCCCGGGAACAGCGCCGCGATCGCCTGCCCCGGCGTCACGCCCGCGCGCAGGCGGCCGCGCACGTTGGACACGATGTGGTGGACGTGGGCGTAGCTCTCCACCGCCATGAACTCGTCGACTTCGATGCTGCCCGGCACGCAGACGCGGCCGAGGTCGTTGCGCTCGAGGTCGATCAGCATCACGTGTTCGGCCCGCTCCTTGGCATGGCCCACCAGTTCGGCGATGCGCGCAGCATCGTCATCGCCCGCGAACCGCGGCCGCGTGCCCGCGATCGGCCGCGTCTGTGCGAGGCCGTCGCGCAGCTGCAGCAGGCGCTCGGGTGAGGAACTCACCAGCGCGGCATCGCCAAACTGCAACAGGCCCGCGAAGGGCGCGGGATTGGCACGGCGCAGGGCCGCGTGCAGGTCGGCCGCGGCCAGCGCCTGCGCGCAGCGGCCACGCCAGGCGCGTGACAGGTTGACCTGGAACACGTCGCCCGCGCGCAGGTGCGCCTGCACGCGCGCGACGCCCTCGATGAAGCGCTGCGCCGGCTCCTCGTCGAGCTGCGCCAGCCTCACCGCGCGCGGGCTCCAGTCCGGGGCCGCGGCCAGGTCCGCCTGCATGAGATCAAGCAGGTCGGCGCGATCGGGCTCGGCGACCAGCGTGGTGCGGCCACGCGCATGGTCGACGATGAGCGCCGCCGGACAACGCAGCGCCAGCGCGGTGGGCAGCCACGGCTCGGCCGGTGCCGGCAGGGCCAGGCGCGGCTCGAGCTCGCCAGCCAGTTCGTAGCCCAGGTACAGCAGCCAGCCGCCATGGAACGGCAGCGCCGCATCGCTCGCCGCGGCGCCGCGCGTGGCGGCCCAACGCCGGTCGAGCGCGGCCAGGAAACCGCCGTCCAGCGCCTGGCCGGTGCCGTCGTCGAGACGGCCGTCGGCGCCGAGCACGAGCCGCTCGCCCGCATGCAGCAGCAACAGGTCGCAGCGCGCGCGCGCACCACCGCGCGCGGCGCTTTCCAGCAGCGCGGGATAGCGCACGGGATCGGCCGCCGCCAGCGGCAGCAGGTCACGGGCGCCGTCGATGTGCTGGACGAGGAGGTTCATGGTCCGGTGCCGCGCGGCCTGTCATCGCTAGGTAGCCGACATGATGCAGGGCGTGCGCACACCGCGTCGCCCGCCGGTGCCCGGCGAAGACCGCCGCGCACGGCGCCAGCGCGGCTCAGAGGCGACGGAACACCAGCGTGCCGTTGGTGCCGCCAAACCCGAACGAGTTGGACAGCACCACGTCGAGCCTGGCCTCGCGCGCGGTGTGCGGCACGAAATCCAGGTCGCAGCCTTCGCCCGGCGCATCGAGGTTGATCGTGGGCGGCACCACGTTGTCGCGCAGCGCGAGCACCGAGAAGATCGCCTCGACGCCACCGGCGGCGCCAAGCAGGTGGCCGGTCATCGACTTGGTCGAACTCACCATGAGGCGGTCGGCATGCGCGCCGAACACGCCGCGGATGCCCTGCACCTCGGCGGCGTCGCCGGCCGGGGTGGAGGTGCCATGGGCATTGATGTACTGCACCTGCGACACGTCCAGCCCCGCGTCCTTGAGCGCGACCTTCATGCAGCGGCCGCCGCCCTCGCCGTTCTCGCTCGGCGCGGTCATGTGCCAGGCGTCGCCGCTCATGCCAAAGCCGACCAGTTCGCAGTAGATGCGCGCGCCGCGCGTGGTGGCGTGGCCGTACTCCTCCAGGATCAGCACGCCCGCGCCATCGGACAGCACGAAGCCGTCGCGGTCCTTGTCCCACGGCCGGCTCGCCTTCTCCGGCTCGTCGTTGCGCGTGGACAGCGCGCGCGCCGAGCAGAAGCCGCCCATCGCGGTGCCGACCGTCGAATACTCGGCGCCGCCGGCGACCATCACGTCGGCGTCGCCGTACTGGATCATGCGCATGGCCAGGCCGAGGTTGTGGGTCGCGGTGGCGCAGGCGGTCACGCAGGCGATGTTGGGGCCCTTGAGGCCGAGCATGATCGACAGCTGGCCCGAGGCCATGTTGATGATCGAACTGGGCACGAAGAACGGCGAGATCTTGCGCTGGCCCGACTCGTGGTAGGTGATCGAGGTCTTTTCGATCGTGGCGATGCCGCCGATGCCTGCGCCCACGGCCACGCCGATGCGTTCCTCGTCATGCTCGTGCGGCTTGAGGCCGGCGTCGGCCAGCGCCTGCACCGAGGCGGCGATGCCGTAGTGGATGAACGGATCCATCTTCTTCACATCCTTGGGTGCGATGTACTGCGCCGGATCGAAGTCGCGGATCTCGCCCGCGATGCGGGTCGGGAAGGTCGAGGCGTCGAAATGGGTGACCGGGCCGATGCCACTACGGCCGGCGAGGATGCTGGCCCATGCGCTGGCCACGTCGTTGCCGACGGGACTGATGATGCCAAGACCGGTGACGACGACTCGACGCTTCATGGTTCACCCCTGCACTCGTCCAACCCGGGCCAGGTCGCGCGCGCCGCCGGCGATGCGCGATTCAGCCCCACCAAAACAAAACTGCGCCACGAGGGCGCAGCTCTGCCGCACGACGCTGGCGCCCGCTCAGGCCTTGACGTGGGCCTTCACGTAATCGATCGCCTGCTGCACGGTGGTGATCTTCTCGGCTTCCTCGTCCGGGATCTCGCATTCGAATTCCTCTTCGAGCGCCATCACCAGTTCGACCGTGTCGAGCGAATCGGCGCCAAGGTCGTCGACGAACGATGCGTTGGGCGTCACTTCGTCTTCCTTCACGCCAAGCTGCTCCACCACGATCTTCTTGACGCGCTCTTCGATGCTGCTCATGTGTTTTTGTTCCTCGCAATGGGATTCGTTCAGGCGCGGCCTGCCGCAATCACGACAACGCTCCCCCGAAGCCGCGGCATTGTAGTGGAAGCCTTGCGGTGCCGCTACTTGGCCGCCATGCGCAGCCGAACGGTCGGCATCATCGCCCAACCACGCGCGATCACGCCATGTACATACCGCCATTGACGTGCAGGGTCTCGCCGGTGATGTAGCCGGCCGCGGGTGAGGCCAGGAACGCCACCGCCTCGGCGATGTCGCGCGCCTCGCCCAGCCGTCCCAGCGCGATCTGGCCCAGCAGCGCCTCGCGCTGCGCCTGCGGCAAGGCGCGTGTCATGTCGGTGTCGATGAAGCCGGGCGCCACCACGTTGACGGTGATGCCGCGCGAGCCGACCTCGCGCGCGAGCGACTTGGAGAAGGCGATGATGCCGGCCTTGGCCGCCGCATAGTTGGCCTGCCCCGGGTTGCCGGTGAGGCCGATCACCGAGGCGATCGAGATGATGCGGCCCTTGCGTGCCTTCATCATGCCGCGCATCACGGCCTTGCTGGTGCGGTACACCGAGGTGAGATTGGTGTCGAGGATCGCCTGCCAGTCCTCGTCCTTCATGCGCATGAGCAACTGGTCGCGGGTGATGCCCGCATTGTTGACGAGGATGCCGATCGCGCCGAACTCCTTGCCGATCGCCTCGATGAGCGCCTCGACCGCAGCGCCATCGGTCACGTCGAGCGCGCGCCCGGCGCCGCCATGGGCCGCAAGGCGCTCGCCGATCGCCTGTGCGCCCGCGGCGGTGGTCGCGGTGCCGATCACGCGTGCACCCCGCGCGGCCAGTTCGTCGGCGATCGCGGCGCCGATGCCGCGGCTGGCGCCGGTGACGAGGGCGATTTCGCCCTGCAGCGGTGTGTTCATGCGGATGTCCTCTGGTTGCGGTCGCGACGGAGCGTCACAGCATAGCGCGGCGCCGTGCCTGACCAGCAGCCGCGCGCGGCACTGGCTGCAGCCGATCGGCGGTGCCGGTCAAGCGTCCGCGGCCCAGGCCGCGAGCGCAGCGTCCAGTTCGGCCGGCGTGCCAAGCGCACGCGCGTCCAGGTTGCGGTCGATGCGCTTGGCCAGGCCGCTGAGCACCTTGCCCGGCCCGCACTCGGCGACGCGCGTGGCGCCCGCAGCGGCGAGCGCCTGCACGCACTGGCTCCAGCGCACCGGCAGGTACAGCTGGCGCACCAGTGCGTCGCGGATCGCCGCCACCCCCGTGTGCACCGCGCCGTCGACGTTCTGCACCACCGCGATGCGCGGTTCCTGCCACTGGCAGTGCGCCATCGCCTCGGCGAGCCGCTCGGCGGCCTCGCGCATGAGCGGCGTGTGTGAGGGCACGCTCACCGCGAGCTTGACCGCCTTGCGCACGCCACGCTCGGCGAGCAGCGCCAGCGCGGCATCGAGCGCTCCGAGCTCGCCGCCGATCACGATCTGGCCGGGCGAGTTGTAGTTGGCGGGCACCACCACCTGCGCGCCGCTGGCCTCGCGGCAGGCGTCCTCGACCAGCGCATCGTCGGCGCCGAGGATTGCCGCCATCGCGCCGCTGCCCTCGGGTACGGCCTGCTGCATCGCCTGGCCGCGCAGGCGCACGAGGCGCGCCGCGTCGTGCAGCGACAGCGCCTGCGCCGCGACCAGCGCGCTGTACTCGCCCAGGCTGTGGCCGGCCAGCCGCGCTGGCATCGCGCCGCCACGCGCGTGCCATACGCGCCACACCGCGATGCTCGCGGCCAGCAGCGCGGGCTGGGTGAACTCGGTGCGGTTGAGCGTCGCCTCGGGACCCTGCTGCGCCAGCGCCCACAGGTCGACGTCCGCGCCGGCCGAGGCTTCGGCGAAGGTCTCGCGCACGCCCGCATGCTGTTGTGCGAGTTCGGCGAGCATGCCCAGTGCCTGCGAGCCCTGGCCCGGGAACACGAACGCCAGCGCCGCCTGCGTGCGCGTGGATGGGACTGTCGGGGTGGAATCGGACATGGGGACTCCTGGTCGGGGATCGAGACTGGCCGCATGCCCGCACGGATTGCGCGGGATGCGCCCGCGGCGCGCGGCCGGTGGCGCGACGCGGCGCCGGCCCGGCGCTCAATACCTGAGCAGCGCCGAAGCCCAGGTGAAGCCGCCGCCAAAGGCTTCCAGCAGCAACGTCTGGCCACGCTGTACCTTGCCCGAGCGCACCGCCTCGTCGAGTGCGAGCGGCACCGAGCCCGAGGAGGTGTTGCCGTGGCGGTCGACGGTGACGATCACGCGCTCCATCGGCAGCTTGAGGCGGCGCGCGGTCGCCTCGATGATGCGCAGGTTGGCCTGGTGCGGAATCAGCCAGTCGATGTCGGATTCGTGCATGCCGGCCGCTTCCAGCGTCTCGCCGACCATGCGGTCGAGCGTCTTGACCGCGACCTTGAACACCTCGTTGCCGGTCATCATCACGCGCACGCCGGCGTTGGGCTGGTCGAGCTGGAAGCCGGCGGACACGCCGACCGGGTTGTAGAGCAGGTGCTTGTAGCCACCGTCGGCATGCAGGCGCGTGGTGATGATGCCGGGCTGGTCGGATGCCTCCAGCACCACCGCGCCGGCGCCGTCGCCGAACAGCACGCAGGTCGAGCGGTCGCCATAGTCGAGCATGCGCGTGAGCGTCTCGGCGCCGACCACGAGCGCCTTGCGCACCGAGCCGCTGCGGATGAACTGGTCGGCGACCGCCAGCGCGTACATGAAGCCCGAGCAGGCCGCGTTGACGTCGAACGCGGCGCAGCCGTTGGCACCGAGGCGGTGCTGCAGCAGGCAGGCGGTGGCGGGAAAAATCAGGTCGGGCGTGGTGGTGCCGAGCACGATCAGGTCGAGCTCGCCAGCCTGCACGCCGGCCGCGGCCAGCGCACGCTGCGCGGCCTCGAATGCCAGGTCGCCCGTGGTCTCGCCGGTGGCGGCCATGCGCCGTTCGCGGATGCCGGTGCGGCTGGCGATCCACTCGTCGCTGGTGTCGACGAGTTTTTCCAGATCGGCGTTGGTGATGACCTTGTGCGGCAGGTAACTGCCGGTGCCGGCGATGCGTGAGTGAACCAAAACCGTTCCCCTTCAGGCCAGCGAACGCGCATCCGCCACGCTCGCGGGAGACAGCGATGCCGGGCGTCCTGCCACGGTCGGCACGAATGGCCTGTCAGGGGCTGCCGGCGATGGCGGCAGCCGGCCAACTCCGCCGCGGCATCGCGCCGTGGCGGGTGCACGGGCGCGCCACCCGCGGCGGCGCGCGCCGGGCCACGGCTCAGCCTTCCTCGTGGACCGGCGTCTTGCTGTCGATGACCTTCTTGCCGCGGTAGTAGCCATCCTTGGTCACATGGTGGCGCACGTGCACCTCGCCCGAGGTCGGGTCGGTGGCCAGCTGCTTGGCGCTGAGCGCATCGTGCGAACGACGCATGCCGCGGCGGGATGGGGTTTTGCGACTCTTGGCAACAGCCATGATGTTCTCCTGGTGCGGACGTTCCCGTCCGGCGCTTGGCGACGGCCCTCGTGGCCATCGTGTCGGGTGGCGCGGACACCCTGTCCGCATCTGCGGCGCGGCCATCCGGGCCACGCCATGGAAACCTGATCTTGCGTCCGCCGCGACCAGAGTCAGCGTCGATCGCCCTGCTTCTTCATCGCCGCCAGCACCGCGAACGGGCTGGTCGGCGGTGGCGCCTCGACCGCGGCGTCATCGACCCAGTCCAGGGCCGGCCCGGGCCGGGTCGGCACCACCGGTACCGCGAGGATCAACTCGTCCTCGATCACGGCCGCAAGATCGATCGCGCCGTGCTCGACCAGCAATGGCTCGTAGCCGGCCGGCAACGCCGCCTCGTCGCGCTCGTCGGCGATCAGGCCGAGCCGCTCGTCGATGCGCACCGGCAGCGCGAACACCTCGAGCGTACGCTGGCACTGCAGCGGCAGCGCACCCTCCACGCGCAGGGCGATGAAGTCGATGCCCAGTTCGTCACGGTCGAATTGCGCATGGTAGCGCGCCTCGCCCGCAGTCGTCGCCAGCAGGCCGCGCAGGCGCGGCATGGCGGTGAACGACAGGCTTCCTGCGTAGATGCGGCGAGCCTGGACCTGGCGCGCGACATCCACGCGGTCTGGCAAGGCTGCGGACATGGGCGCGCGATGGTAGGTGGCGCACCGCATGCTGTCAACTTCGCGGGCCGGGTGCCACCAATGCGGCTACACTGCAGGCGGATACCGGGGGAATCGTGCAATGCCGTACCTGCTGGCCGGCGCCCTGGCGCTGGCGGTGACTGTCGTGTTGCTGGCCATGCGCGAGCGGCGCCTGCGCGCACGTCGCGACCTGCTGCGGCAGGTGCTCGACCTGGCCGACTCGTTCGAGAACCAGCTCATGCAATGCCGTGCCCAACTGCGCGCCATGCCGACCGCAGGCACGCCTGCCTCGACCGAAGCGGTGCTCGATGCGGGTCTGCGCGACCTGCTCGCGCACCGGCTGTGGCTCAAGAACGAGAGCGCCCAGGCCGCGCTGCCCGCGCTGGCGGCGGCCCGCGATGCGCTGGCCGCGGCCCAGCAGGCCCTGCAGCCGCAGTTGCAGCGCCTCAACCAGGCCCGCGCCGACCTCGATGGTGCGCGCGAACTGCTCGACGCCGCCAACAAGCTGCGTCGCCCGTGACCGCGCTCGTGCTCGCCTCGACCTCGCGCTACCGCGCCGAGCTGCTCGCACGCCTCGGGCTCGCGTTCACCACGGCCTCGCCCGGCGTGGACGAGGCCGCGCTGCCGGGCGAGGCGCCCGCGCAGGTCGCGCTGCGGCTGGCCGAGGCCAAGGCCCGCGCCGTCGCCGCGAACCATCCCGGCGCGCTGGTGATCGGCAGCGACCAGTTGGCCGAACTCGACGGCCGCACACTGGGCAAACCCGGTTCGGTCGCGGCCGCGCGCGCCCAGCTCGGCGCGTGTTCGGGCAAGGTCGTGAACTTCCACACCGCGCTGTGCGTGGTCGACACGCGCGTTGCGCCGCCGGTCGCGCGGCGCGCCGCCGACTGCACCCGGGTGGTGTTCCGCGCCCTCGATGCCGAGGCCATCGCCCGCTATGTCCAAGCCGAACAGCCGCTCGACTGCGCCGGCAGCTTCAAGGCCGAAGGCCTGGGCATCGCACTGTTCGAGCGCATCGACAGCCAGGACCCGACCGCGCTGGTCGGGCTGCCGCTCATCGCCCTGGCACGACTGTTGCGCGAATGCGGCCTGCGCCTGCCCTGAGGCACGCGCACGCCACCAGCCGCGGCCTGCGGAACCGCGCGCCTCGTGCGCAGGCCGTGCGCACCGTCGTTGCCATGCGCTGCCGCGGTCGAACGATCGCCGTCACGCGGCGCGCGGCAATCCCGCGGGCATTCAGCGCATGGGTGCGGCTGCGGTGGCGGCGCCGCTGCGCAACAGCACGATGAGCCGGCGCCGCGTGTCGGCATCGAGATTGTCCGGCGCCAGCACCACGCGCAGGCGCGCGCCGGCCCCGGACTGCCACTCCAGCATGAGTACGCCGCCAAGCTCGCGCCAGTGGCGCAGCCGCGCCGCATGCTCACGGCCCTGCGCATCCGCCAGCACCCAGCCATCGGCGCGATGGGCGATGCGCGTGAAACGCGGTTGGCGCAGGTCGCGTGCGGCCACGGCCGCGCCGGCCACCACGAGCAGGCTCGTCGTCACGCAGGCGGGCCAGGCCAGCGCGCTCAGCCATGGCGCCAGCGCGGCCAGACCCGCCACGAGCGCGAGCAGTGCCAGCAGCCGGCGCGAGGGCCGGTAGTCAAAGGCGATGGTGGGCGCGGATTTCATCGATGATCGACGCAAACCGCGCGGGCGGCTCATGCTGCGCGATCAGCCAGTCCCACAGGTCCGGGTCGGATTCGTCGAGCATCGCGTCGAACGCGGCGCGCTGGCTGGCCTCGGCATGCGCAAAGCGCGCATCCAGCCACCAGCCGATCATGCGGTCGAGCTCACGCGTGCCGCGCCGCGCCCGCCAGCGGAGGCGACCCATTGCCGCGGCGCCGGCGTCGTTCATGCGACCGTGGCACCGCGCCGGCACCGGATGGGCCGACTCGGGTTCAACTGCGCCGCTCGACCAGCAGTTTCTTGATCTCGGCGATCGCCTTGGCCGGGTTGAGGCCCTTGGGGCAGGTGCGCGTGCAGTTCATGATGGTGTGGCAGCGATACAGCTTGAACGGGTCTTCCAGCGCATCGAGCCGCTCGCCGGTGGCTTCGTCACGTGAATCGACGATCCAGCGGTAGGCCTGCAACAGGATCGCGGGACCCAGGTAACGGTCGGCATTCCACCAGTAGCTCGGGCACGCGGTCGAGCAGCAGGCGCACAGGATGCATTCGTACAGGCCGTCGAGCTTGGCGCGATCCTGCTTGGACTGGAGCCGCTCGCGATCCGGCGGAGGCGGGGTGGTGGTCTGCAGCCACGGCTTGATCGAGGCGTGCTGGGCGTAGAAATGGGTGAGGTCGGGCACGAGGTCCTTGACCACGGGCATGTGCGGCAGCGGGTGGATCTTGACGTCGCCGGCCTTGCAGTCCTCGATCGCGCAGATGCAGGCGAGCGTGTTGGTGCCGTCGATGTTCATTGCGCACGAGCCGCAGATGCCCTCGCGGCAGGAACGACGCAGCGTGAGCGTGGGATCGACCTCGTTCTTGATCTTGAGCAGCGCGTCCAGAACCATCGGCCCGCAACTGGCCAGGTCGACCTCGTAGGTGTCCATGCGCGGGTTGTCGCTGGTATCCGGATCCCAGCGGTAGATGTGGAACGTGCGGGTGCGCTTGGCCCCCTCCTTGGCCGGATAGTGCTTGCCGGGCTGGATCCTGGAGTTCTTGGGGAGACTGAATTCGGCCATCGCATTGCACCGGGAATCGAAGGTTGGAGTTCGGTGGCACCTGGCGCGGCGAACGGCTCATTGGCCCTTGCGCCCGCGCCGGCGCCACCACCGGCGGTCAATACACGCGCTTCTTCGGCGGCACCGGCTCGACGTCGCTGGTGAGCGTGTGGCTGTGCACCGGGCGATAGTCGAAGCTGCACTTGCCGTTGGCGTCGACGCTGACCAGCGTGTGCTTCATCCAGTTGACGTCGTCGCGCTCGGGATAATCCTCGCGTGCGTGCGCGCCGCGGCTCTCGTGGCGCTGCTCGGCCGAGTGGATCGTGGCCACCGCGTTGTACAGCAGATTGTTGAGCTCGTAGGTCTCGATGAGGTCGGAGTTCCACACCAGCGAGCGATCCGACACATGCACGTCGTCGAACGACTGGAAGATCGCATCCATCTTGACGCAGCCCTCCTGCAGCGTCTTTTCGGTGCGGAACACCGCCGCGTCGGCCTGCATCGTGCGCTGCATGTTGAGGCGGATCTGCGCGGTCGGCAGCGAACCCTTGGCATTGCGCAGGCGATCCAGCCGCGTGAGCGCCTCGTCGCAGGCCGAGGCCGGCAGCGGCTTGTGCGGCGTATCGGGCCTGATGGTTTCGGCGCAGCGCTGCGCCACCGCGCGGCCGAACACCACCAGATCGAGCAGCGAATTGGAGCCAAGGCGGTTGCCGCCATGCACCGACACGCAGGCGGCCTCGCCGATCGAATACAGGCCCTCGACGATGCGATCGGGGTCGTTGCCGACCTTGCGCACCACTTCGCCGTGGTAGTTGGTCGGGATGCCGCCCATGTTGTAGTGCACGGTCGGCAACACCGGGATCGGCTGCTTGGTCACGTCCACGCCGGCAAAAATGCGCGCCGACTCGGAAATGCCCGGCAGCTTCTCATGCAGCGTGTCGGCCCCGAGGTGCTGCAGGTTGAGGTAGATGTGGTCGTGGTGTTCGCCCACGCCGCGTCCTTCGCGGATCTCGATGGTCATCGCGCGGCTGACCACGTCGCGCGAGGCGAGGTCCTTGGCGTTGGGCGCATAGCGCTCCATGAAGCGCTCGCCCTTGGAATTGGTGAGGAAGCCGCCCTCGCCGCGCACGCCCTCGGTGATGAGGCAGCCGGCGCCGTAGATGCCGGTCGGATGGAACTGCACGAACTCCATGTCCTGCAGCGCCAGGCCCGCGCGCAAGGCCAGGCCGCCACCGTCGCCAGTGCAGGTGTGGGCCGAGGTGCAACTGAAGTAGGCGCGGCCATAGCCGCCGGTCGCGATCACCACGCCATGCGCACGGAACAGGTGCAGGGTGCCCTCGTTGAGGTCCAGCGCCATCACGCCTCGGCAGGCGCCCTCGTTGTCGAAGATGAGATCGAGCGCGAAATACTCGATGAAGAACTGGGCATCGTGCTTGAGCGCCTGCTGGTAGAGCGTGTGCAGGATCGCATGACCGGTGCGGTCGGCCGCGGCGCAGGTGCGCTGCGCGACGCCCTTGCCGAAATCGGTGGTCATGCCGCCGAACGGGCGCTGGTAGATGCGGCCTTCGTCGGTGCGCGAGAACGGCACGCCATAGTGCTCGAGTTCGATCACCGCGGCCGGCGCATGCTTGCACATGTACTCGATCGCGTCCTGGTCGCCGAGCCAGTCGCCACCCTTGACCGTGTCGTAGAAATGGAAACGCCAGTCGTCGTGGCCCATGTTGCCGAGCGCGGCCGAGATGCCGCCCTGCGCCGCCACCGTGTGCGAACGGGTCGGGAACACCTTGGTGATGCAGGCGGTGGACAGGCCTGTGGCCGCAAGGCCCATGGTCGCGCGCAGGCCGGCGCCACCGGCACCCACCACCACGATGTCGTACTTGTGTTCCTGGATCTTGTAAGCGGTACCGGCCATGTCAACGTCCCAGCGCGATTCGGAGCACGGCGAGCACGCCCGCGGCGGCGCCGAGGAAACACAGCAAGCGGATCCCGACCTGCAGCACGAGCTGCCAGCCATGGGTGTGCACGTAGTCTTCGACCACCACCTGCAGGCCCAGCTGCGCATGCCAGAACGCAGCGACCACGAACAGGCCCATGAGCAGGGCGTTGCAAGGTTCGGCGAGCAGCGCGTGCGCGCCGGCATGATCCAGCCCGGGCAAGCGCAGCACGAACCACACGAACCACAACCCCAGCAGCAGCAACGCGATCGCGGTGATGCGCTGGACCAGGAAATGGTGCACGCCATGCCGGGCCGAACCCAGGCCCAGCGCGATCTTGCGCGGTGTACGGAACTGGCTCATGCGACACCCCACTGCGCCCACACGCACAACCAGATCAGCGCGGTCAGCACCAGGCTGCCGATGCTGGCGAGGAAGCCGTTGCGCACGAACTGGTGGATCGCAAAGCCCCAGCCGACGTCCTGCAGCAGGTGGCGGATGCCGTTGAGCAGGTGGAACGACAGCGCCCAGCTCCAGCCCGCGAGCAGCAGCAGGCCGATCCACGAGCGCGCGAACGCGCTGATCCAGCCCCACGCCTCGGGACCACTGGCCAGCGCCAGCAGCATCGCCAGCAACAGCAAGGTGCCGGCGGCCAGCGCGATACCGGTCGCGCGGTGCAGGATGGAGGTGACCATCTGCACCTGCCAGCGATAGATCTGGATATGAGGCGAAAGCGGTCGCGCGTTGGCTGGCATGGCTGGCTCTGGCTCGCGTTGTCGTGGTACGGCAGGCGCACTGCGCCCGGCATCAGAAATCGATGCAACGGCCGTTCTTTTCCCAATCCCCGTAACGCACCGGATCAAGTCCCGCACGTCCACCCTGCTCCGCCGGCGGCTGCACCGGTGCCGGCGCAGGCGTCGACGCGTCGGCAGGCGGCGAAGGTGTGGGATCGTGCGTGGCGGAGGTGGACTTGGACATGATGCAGTGCACCGGCAAGGTTAACCCCTGCGTCATGATCCGACAACCGTGCGCGGAGCGCCGCAGCGCGCGCAGTGCATTGCACATGCATCCATGTCCGCATGCGCGACTGCTAAGATGCGGCGACTTCCCACGCACCGTTGCACCGATGGCAACCGCTCTCGGCGCGGCGTCGCTGCTGCGCCTGGCGGGCGCCGACGCGATCGCCTTCGCCCACGCCCAGTTCAGCAGCAACATCCTCACGCTGGCGCCCGGCCAATGCGGCTGGAGCGCGTGGCTCGATGCGCAGGGGCGCGTGCGCGCACTGTTCGCGGTGCTGCGCGTGGCGGACGACGCCCTGTTGGTGTGGCAGCCACTCGGCGCCGCCGTGCCGCTCGTGCTCGACCTGCGCCGCTATCTGCTGCGCAGCCGCGTACGGATCGAGCCGGTCGAGGGCTGGCAGGTGCTGGAACTGCCCGCGCCGGCACTGCCTGCCGACACCGGCCACTGGCTCGATCATCACGGCGGCCATGCCCTGCGCCTGCCGGATGGGATGGCGCGCGGGGTGGCCCTGCTGCCGGCCGATCACGCGATCGACGCCGAGGCCGCGCTCGCCTGGCGACGCCAGGACATCGCCGCGCGACTGCCCTGGATCGGGCCGGCCACCGCCGGCCGGTTCGTGCCGCAGGCGCTCGAACTCGAGCGCATCGGTGCGCTCAGCTTCGACAAGGGCTGCTATCCGGGCCAGGAAATCGTGGCACGCCTGCACTTCCGTGGCGGCAACAAGCGTGGCCTGCGCGTGATCACGACCGGCGCGCAACTGCCGGAACCGGGCAGCACCGTGCCCGAACCCCATACCGGCCGTGCCGCCGTGGTGCTGTATGGCGTGCCCGCGCAGCGCCATGGACCCGCCCAGGTGCTGGCGGTGACCGAAGCGGGCGCCGACCCGGCGGCGGCCGGCGCGGGCCAGGGCGCGGCCTGAATCGGCCTGCGGCGACTTGCCGCGACCGCGCCATCTCCTTGAATTGCAACGAAACGTACACTTACTCGCGGCTGAACACGATTCACACGGCACGCGACAACACCGCCCTCGATCCGTATTCTGCGCGCCAGCCCTGCTCAGTCAGGGCTTTTTCGTGCGCTGTTGCAGCGCGTAAGACCGGTTCCGCACTGCGGGGCCGGCGCCAGTGCCAGGGCTCGACCCCGGCCTGACCAGACGTCGGAGCGACTGCCGGGGTGGCAGACGCCGCCGGCGTGGCTCCCGGAATGCGGCGAAAGGCCGTGCGGGCGCCGGGTATTCAAACACCGATGATCGACCCTTCCTGCGCCACGGCGCAGGGCCGCGGCGTGCAGGGCACGATGCGGCAAGCCGGTCGGCCATCCCTGGATGAACCAAGGAGCAGCATGACCATTTCCTTCCTGCTGTGGCTTGCCACGATCCTGCCCCAACCGGCGGCCGACCAGGTGTGCCTGGCCACCACCGTGTACCTGGAGGCGCGCAGCGAATCCCAGATCGGCCAGATGGCCGTGGCCGAGGTGGCGATGCGCCGCCGCGACAGCGGTCGCTGGGGCGACACCGTGTGCGACGTGGTGCGTGCACCGGGCCAGTTCGCACTGACCACGACCCACCCGGGCTACGCGCTGCGCAACGCGCGGGCCTGGGCCAAGGCGTGGAACATCGCCGGCCATGCGATCCACATGTGGTCGCTGCCGATCGACCGCCGCAAGCTGGTGGTGCCCGATGCCAACCACTTCGTGCTGGCCGACTCGGTCGCGCCGGCATGGAGCAAGGGCGCATCGCCCACCACGATCGGCGCCCACAACTTCTACCACGTCAACTGACCCGACCCGCGCGCACCCACCTGCGGTGCGCGCGGCCGCCACGGCCTCGGGCCGGCCGCATCGGGCCGGACCCGGCCGCGAACGCCCGGCCTAGTACAGGCGCAGCAGGCGATTGTCGCGGATCATCACGCGGTCACCCGGGCGCAGGTTGTCGTGTTGCCACTGCGTGACGCGCGCCCAGCGGCCATCGTCCAGGCGCACCGTGAACTCCCACGCCGGGCGCCCGCCGTAGTCGCTGGAATCGCGCTCCACCTGGTTGCCGATCGCGCCGCCCACGACCGCCCCGGCCACCGTGGCCGCAGTGCGGCCATCGCCCTTGCCGATCGTGCTGCCCAGCACGCCGCCGATGATCGCGCCGAGCACCGCGCCGCCACCCGTGGTGGCGTTGTCGCGCACGTAGACCTGCGCCACTTCCCGGACCACGCCGCAGCGGGAGCAGTCGAACTGGGCACGCTGCCGGTAGTAGTCGTCGTCGTAGTAGCGTGCACGCGGTGGCGTGGCCGCGCAGCCGACCAGGACCAGGCCCAGCACGCCTGCGATGGCTGCGGTGCGAACTTGTGCGCTCATGTCATCGACCCTTGCATGGTGTGGCGGTCATCGTGAGCGAAGCTGCCTAAAGAACTCGTGAATGGCCTGCCCGCCTTGAGGCATCATGCGCGCCTTGCCAATGCGCGGAAGCACGCCCCGATGTCGACCCCCGACCCCGCCATCGAACTGGCCGAACTCGACCTCGACGCCGCGGCGGCGCGCCTGGACGCGCTCACCGACCACGATGCCGCGCGCCTGCTGCGCCGGCTCGCGCCCGCGCGCGCGGTCGCGATCCTCGACCATTGCAGCGCCGAGCGGCGCGCACGCATCACCGCGCTGGCCGCAGGCGCCGACACCTGGCTGATCGGCCAGAACTGGCCGGAAGGCAGCGTGGGCCGGCTGCTCGAACCCGCACCCGCGACGTTTCCCGCCACCGCCACCGCGGGTGAGGTCATCACCCGGCTGCGCCCGATCGTGTCGCACACGCTGGTGACCTACGTGTTCGTGGTCGACGCGCAGCAGCACCTGACCGGCGTGGTGGCGTTTCGCGAACTCGCCTTCGCCCAGACCACGCAGAAGCTCGCCGACATCATGGTCACGCAGCCGTTCGTGCTGCAGCCCGAGACCAGCATCATCGAGGCGATGCGCGCGGTCGTGCACCGCCACTACCCGGTCTATCCGGTCTGCGACGCGCAGGGACGGCTGCTCGGGCTGGTGCGCGGCGCGGTGCTGTTCGAGGAACAGGCCTTCGAGATCAGCGCGCAACTGGGCGCCACCGTCGGTGTCGAGAAGGAGGAACGACCGGGCACCTCGTGGGCGCGCAGCCTGCGCCTGCGCAACCCATGGCTGCAGCTGAACCTGCTCGCCGGCTTCGTCACCGCGAGCGTGGTGGGCTCGTTCCAGGACGTGATCAACCAGGTGGTGCTGCTGGCGGTGTTCCTGCCGGTGATCTCCGACCAGTGCAACAACACCGGCTGCCAGGCACTCGCGGTCACCCTGCGCGGCCTCACCTTCGGTGAGCTCAAGGCCGGTCGCGGCCTCGCCCTGCTGGCCCGCGAAGCGTGGGTGGGCTTCCTCAACGGTGCGCTCACCGGCGCGGTCGCGGCGCTGGCGATGTTTGCGCTGGCCTCGTGGCAGCACCATGCCCAGGCGTTCACGCTCGCCGCGATCACCTTCATCACGCTGGCCGGCGCCTCGGTGCTCGCCGGCGTGGTCGGCAGCGGCGTGCCGCAGGTGCTGCAGCGGCTCGGCGCCGATCCGGCCACCGCCTCGAGCATCTTCCTCACCAAGGCCACCGACATCACCAGCCTGGGCCTGTTCCTCGGATTGGCCAGTTGGCTGCTCGCGCGCTGAATCCCGTCCGCGCAGCGCGTGGCCGCGCCGCCCGCGGCGCGCTACGCTGGCCGCAATGACGGTCCACGCCTACCGCTTCGGCGATTGCCACATCGACCTGTCGGCGCGCGAGCTGCATCGCGCCGGCGCACTGGCGTCGCTGTCGCCCAAGGTGTTCGATTGCCTGGCCTACCTCATCGAGCATCGCGACCGCGCGGTGGGACGCGATGAACTGATCGCCGCGGTGTGGGGCCGCGCCGAAGTCAGCGACACCCTGCTCGGCCAGACCGTGCTCAAGGCACGCCGCGCGGTCGGCGACGATGGCAACGAACAGCGCGCGATCCGCACGGTCCCGCGCTTCGGCTACCGCTGGATCGCGCCGCTCGAAGCCGATCGGCCCGCCCCGGCCGCGACGCCGGTCACGAACGACAAACGCGCGCAGGTCGAAGCCCTCCCGGCCGTGCCCGCCGACACGGCGGGCGCAGCATCGGCCGCGGCCGGGACACCGGGGCCTGCGCGCGGGCACCGCGCCTGGCGCATCGCCGGCATGCTCGCGCTCGCGCTGGCCGCCGCGATCGGCTGGGGCGTGCACTGGCTGACCCAGCCTGCGCCGCCGGTTGCGGCGGACGCGAGCCGCGATGCCAGTGCGATGCTCGCGGTGCTGCCGGTCGAAGTGGGCACCGCGCCACCGGAGTGGGCGTGGCTGCGGCTCGGGCTCATGGACCTCATCGCCACGCGGCTGCGCAGCGCCGGGCTCGGCGTGGTGCCGAGCGACAACGTGGTGGCACTCGCGCATGACAGTCCTGCCGCTGACACCGGCGCCGCGGTCGCCGCCGCCACGGGCGCGCACCTGCTGGTCGTGCCGCTGGTGTCACGCAGCGCCGACCGATGGAACGTGCGCCTGCTGCTGCGCGCGGGCGGCAGCGCCCGGCATGAGGTGCAGGCCCAGGCCGACGACGCCATCGTCGCGGCCCGGCGCGCCACCGACCGCCTGCTGGCCTGGCTCGACCGCGAACCACCGGGCAGCGATGCACCCGACCTGCCGCTGGATGAACTGCTCTCGCGCGCGGATGCGGCGCTGTTCACCGACGATCTGGCCACGGCGCGCACGCTACTCGAACAGGCGCCGGCCGCGCTGCGCGAGCGGCCCGAACTGCGCCTGCGCCTGGCCCAGATCGCGTTCCGCGCCGGCCACTTCGAGGAGGCCACCCAGCGCCTGCAGGCCCTGCTCGCCGCGGTCGATGCGGAAACCGATCCGGTGCTGCGCGGGCGCATCCTCAACGCCATCGGCGCCACCGCGGTGCGTCGCGGCGAGATCGCGGCGGCAGGCCAGGCGTTCGGCGAGGCGGTGTCGCTGCTGGATACGCGCCGCCAGCCGGCTGCGCTCGGCCAGGCCTGGATGGGGCTGGCGGTGAGCCACGCCGCCCAGGGCGACTACGACGCGGCGCAGGGCGATTTTTCGCGCGCGCGCATCGCGCTCGAACTGGCCGGCGATGCCCTCGCGCTGGCCCGCGTACGCGCCAATGAAGGCATCGTGCTCGCCAGGCGCGGGCACTTTGGCGAGGCGTTGCAAGCGCACGAGGAGGCCGCGCGCAGCTTCGCCCGCTTCGGCGCGCTCAACGAACAGGTCGACACGCTCGCAAATGCCGCCGCAGCCGAACTCGCCTTGCTGCAGCCGGCGCGCGCACTGGCCACGGTGGAGCGCGCGCTGCCGCTGCTGCAGCGGCTGGAGAACCGCAGCGCCCACCACGGCCTGCTGGTAGAGCAGGTCAGCGCGCTGGCGCAAGTCGGTCGCCTCGGCCAGGCGCAGGCGCTGCTGCAGCGTCTGTCCGCCGAAGCGGCCACCGACCGCGATCCCGCCGTGTTCAACGCGCGCCTGCAACTGGAACAGGCAAGGCTCGACTTCGATCGCGGCAACCCCGCCGCCGCTGCGCGGCTGGGCGCCGCGGCGACGGCCGCGCTCGATGACGCCGACCACCGCAGCGAACGCAGCCAGGCCTGGTTGCTGCTGGTGCAGGCGCTGCGCGCGGACGGCCAGGAGCACGCAGCGGCCGAGCAGACCCGGCAGTTCTCGGCCTGGGCCGCCACCCAGGCGCAGCCGCCCATGCAGGACTACGCCGCGCTGGCGCGCGCCGAGCAGGCATGGGCGCAGCACGACCCGGGCGCGGCGCGCCAGGCCTGGGAGGACGCCCTCGCGCATGCGGCACGGCACGACATCCCGGCGGTCACCGCGCGCATCGTGCTGTCGTGGGGCAATCGCCTGCTCGCCACCGGCGAACTCGAACTGGCGGGCAGCGTGGTGGGTCGGGCCGCGAGCTGGGCTGGGCAGGACTTCCGCTGCGCGCTGCTGCAACTGCGCTACTACCACGCCCTGGGCGAGGCCGACGCATGGCGCGGCGCGCTGCAACGCGCGCAGGCGCTCGCGGGCGAGCGGCCGATCCCGGCGGCGCTGCTGCAGGCGCCGACCCCGGTGCGCAAGGTGGTCGGCTCACCCTGACCGACGCCGCCGCGGCGCGCGTCAGTCCTCGTCCCAGCGTGCGCTGCCGCCCAGGGCCGACTCGCGCCGCGGCGGCGCAGCCGCCGCGCCGACGCCTTGCCACACCGCGAGCACGTCGCGCGTGATCGCCACGTCGTGCACGCGCACGATGCGCGCGCCGTTCTGCACCGCGAGCAGGGCCGCGGCTGCCGAGCCGGCCGCGCGCGCGCTGCCGCCGGCACGTCCGGTGAGGCTGCCGATCATCGCCTTGCGCGACAACCCCACCAGCACCGGCGCGATCTCGGCCAGGCGCGCGAGCGCGCGCAACAAGGCCAGGTTGTGCTCCAGCGTCTTGCCGAAGCCGAAGCCGGGATCGACGAGGATGTTGCGCTTGTCGATGCCGGCCAACTGGCAGGCGAACTGGCGATCGGTGAGGAAGCGGTGCACCTCGCCGACCACGTCGTCGTAGTGTGGCGCATCCTGCATCGTGCGCGGCTCACCCTGCATATGCATGAGCACCACCGGCACGCCGAGCGCGGCAGCGGCGTCCAGCGCGCCCTCCTGGCGCAGCGCGCAGACGTCGTTGATGAGACCGGCGCCCGCGGCGACTGCGGCGCGCATGACCTCGGCGCTGCTGGTGTCGACCGACAGCGGCACCGCCACGCGTGCGGCCAGTGCCGCTATCACCGGCACCACGCGCTCGATCTGCGCGGCGGCCGCCACGCCGGGCGCGCCCGGGCGGGTCGATTCGGCGCCGATGTCGAGCAGGTCGGCGCCCTCGGCCACGAGGTCCAGGCCGCGCTGCACGGCAGCCTCGATCGCGCCGCCGAGCCCATCGCCCGAGAACGAGTCGTCGGTGAGGTTGACGATGCCGCAGATGCGCGGCCGGTCGAGCACGAGCGTGCGGCCACCGCAGTCGAGTTCGGTCGCGATCATGGCGTGCCGTTCCCGTCGAAGCCATCGGCATGGATGCGGTCGAGCAGTGGCAGCACGACCTGTGCGGTGTTGTTGCTGGTGGTGGCCTCGGCCGCCGGCGTCGACGCGCTGAATGTGGCCAGCAGCGGGTCAGCGGCATCGGCGCGCACCACCGCGCTGAACTGCAGCGTCACGCCGGCCCCCGCGGCGAGCACGCCGGCATGGGTGCAATTGAGCAGGCCCAGGCTCGCGCCGCAGCTCCAATCGCTGCCGGGCGCGAGCGCCGGATCGGCCAGGCCGGCAGCGACGACGTTCACCCGCGGATCCTGCGCATCGGCGCTGCCGATGTTGTCGACCTGCACCACGTAGTCCAGGCGCTGGCCGACCTGCGCCCAAGCCGCGCCGCTGCTGGCACTGGTCTGCAGGTCGCTCAGCGCGGGTGGCGCGAAGCGGCAGTTGTAGCAGACCAGCGCGAAGTCCTGGTCGGTGCCATCGCCCTGGCTGGGCAAGCCGTCGGAATTGATGTCGCTGGCGAGCACCTCGATCGTGACCTGCCCGCCGTGCTGGGCCGGCTGCAGGAACACCGCCTCCATGTTGTTGCGGGCATCGGCGCTGCCGCCGGCCTGCGACCAGCCCCCGCCATCGAGCACATTGCCGAGGAAGGTCTGTGCCGTCGTCGTCACGTGCAGGTCGAGATCGTTGTTCCATGCGGGCGTGGTGCCACCCAGCCCATGGCCGGGCGCATCGGTCCACACCAGCATGATGCGCATGGGCTGGCCCGGATCATCGGCCGTGCAGGTCTGCGACCAGGCCTCGCCGGTGTTGTCCAGCACCACGCTCTGGTCGAGGTACTCCACATGCTGCTGCGGCGCGAGCACGGGCGTGGTCTGCATGCGCCCCCAGCCCTGGCGGCTGTCGAACAGGTGGGTCATCACATTGCCGTTGGCGTCGTGGTGGCCGATCAGGCTTTTCGCCACCGCGCTGAAGGCGGCCTTGACCAAGGCCGGGCTCGGATCCTGGCCGCCGCTGAGCGTGCGGTAGTACTCGACGAACAGCGCGCTCGCGCCGGTCACGTGCGGCGAGGCCATGCTGGTGCCGCACATGAGCCCGAAACCCGTGGCCGAAATGGCCGAGTCCACCGAACAGCCGGGTGCGACCATCGCCGGTACCGAACGTCCATCCAGGGCCGGCCCGTGGGCGCTGTTGTCGGACAGGCTGTCGATGTCGGTGTACTGCACGATCGCGCTGTCCTGCATCCAGGTCGAGCCGATCGCAAACAGGTTCTTGGCCTCGTCGGGCGTACCCAGCGAGGTGACGCCGCCATAGCCATTCATGATCGACAGCACGTAGGCCAGTGGCTGGTCGCCCGCTGCAGCCGGATCCGCATCGCGCACGCCGACATCGACCTGGCGCGTGTCCCCGTCGTAGCCCAGAGCCGAGGCCGACGGCCCCCAACTGTTGCCCGATGCCCACGCGGCGTTGCGCTGCGACTCGGTCATGAGCTTGAGCATGCCGCCAGCCTGCTCGAAGGTCGGTTCGTACACCTGCTCGATGAGCCTGGCCTGCGGCGCCATGCCCAGCCCGCGCAGGAAACCCGCGGCCCTCACTCCCGAGCTGCCATCACCGGCCATGGTCGCCGCGGTGTGCGTGCCATGGTCGTCGACCGCACTGCCGCCGCAGGTGCTGCCCACGCACGGCAACATGCGATTGACGAGGTCGGGATGGGTGTCGTAGACGCCGCCATCGACGTCGGCGAGGATCACGCCATTGCCGTGCACGCCAATGCCGTCGAGGTAGGCCGGATAGCCCGGCACCGCAAGGTTGCCCGCGTCGATGTTGCCGGCGTTGACCTGGTTGCTCATCTCGCCGCGCAGGCCACCGTCGGTCGGTACCGGCTGCACGCTGTACACGCCCGGCACCGCGGCCAGCTCGGCCAGCCGACTCCCGGCGATCCGCAGGTTCACCACCGCAAGGTGGCGATCGATCGGCTGCGCGGCACTGCGCCGACTCGCCAGCGCGTCGAATGCCGCCGCCAGACCGGGCGCATCGCGATACACCAGCACGTGCACCTCGCGCTCGAGCGCATCGAGCGTGCGCCAGCGCGGCAGCAGGCGATACGCCGGCAGGAACGCGCCACTCCAGCGCACCGCGTCGCGCTGCCGCGCCGTCGCCAGGCTCGCGCCACTGCCCCACACCACATAGGTGAACGGATGCAGATACTGCACCGGCTCCAGGCCGGCAGCGCGCAAGGCCTGCAGGTCGGTCTCGCGCAGCGGCCCCTTGAATTGCACGAGCCGGAAGTCGTCCTGGTCCGACGCCGCGGCGGATGCGGCCCAACGACCGAAATCGGGTACGCCCGCGAGCGGATCAAAGCGCCGGCCACCCAGGTCGAGTTCGAACGGTGCATCGACCGTGGTCACGGCGATCCCGCCCGCGCGCAGGCGCGCGAGTTCGGCGGCATCGACCTCCAGCCACTGCATGGAGCCATAGTCGATCGTGTCGTTGCGCCCGATCGCGGCCGCAAGCTCAGCGCCCGTCGCATGCACCCGCACGTGGATGCGGTCCGGCAACGGCGCGGTCGCGGCCACAAGCGGTAGCGCGAACGCCGCAACTGCTGCAGCGATGGCGCATCCCGATGCAAGCCGCTGGATCATGGCGATGGACTCCTGTGGTCAAGTCACGCGCATCGATCCGTGCGCGCACACTGGAATGACGGGCCCATGTGCCCCAAGCCAAGCCGGACCTGCACATGGAATCGGCCCGGGCCGCATGCGCATCAGGCTTGCATCACCTGCCCGGGCTACTGCGGTGCGAAAGCGGACGATTCTATGCGATCTCGCGGAGGGGCATGACATCCCTCCGCACCAACCATTTTCCGCCCCCAGGCAGCGATTCACCACGTGGCACGAATTCGCGCCATGTCACGAATGAGCCAATGTCGGGCGGGAGACGCCGCACCGCCCATCCCCAACCATGGTACGGACACCGGTCGCGCGCGGCACGGACGAAAGGTGCAGATCCAGATCCCTCGGAGGTAGCTCGTGAAAGTTCGAATGGTGATGGCGACCGCACTGGCCGCCTCCTGCGGAACCACCCTCGCCCAGTCGACGCGGCCCGCAACGATGGCGGAACGGCTCGCAGCGGGCTTCAACGATCGCACCCAGATGGTGATGGTCCGCGACGCGGCCACAACCACTGCGCGACGTTCGGATTCCGTCGCGGGCGGGCCGTCGGCGCGGTTCCAGACGCGTCTGGGTGTCTCCTTCTCCGGCACCGACAGCAACTACGCCTACACCGGTGCCAATTCGGTCCAGTGCACCAGCGACACGAATCCATTCGCCACCGCCAATCTCGATCTCCCCGATGGCGCACTGATCGACTGGGTCGACGTGTTCGGCCAGGACCACTCCACCACTGACAACCTGACGCTGTTCCTGGTGTCGACCTGTGCCACGACCGGATCAATGTCACCCCCGACGTTCACCGTGCTCGGCGATGTCAGCAGCAGCGGCGATGCGGGCAATTTCTTCCACACCATTGTGCTGAACCCTCCCGTATCGGTCGACCGCTTCTCGTGCAAATACGCGCTGCGAAGCCGCTTCACCAGCAGTACGACAGGGCCGTGCGTGGGCTTCGACATGATCCTGGACAAGGTGCGCGTCCAGTACCACTTGCCGGAATGAATGGAGCCCAACATGCCTATCACCTCCAATCGAGTTCCACTGTCGCTGCTGGCGCTGCTGCTGGCAGCCGGCGCAGATCCCGCATCGGCTGATGCACCTGCCAACCCGGAGTACGCTTCCCATTTTGGGATCCTCGGCCGGCCCACCAACAGTGCCGTTGTATACCGCCGGGATGGCTACGCGGGCGCGTACTGCGGTGATCCGGCGGATACCTCTGCCAAGAGGCTGATCTATCCGATCGATGCACCCGGGGGGTTCACGATCGACCACATCCGCGTGTCCGGCGTGGACCAGTCCGCCACTCATGACCTGAACCTCAAGTTCTTCAAGGTCTGCCAACCCTTCCTGGCCGCAGGCACACCCGACATTCAACTGATCGGCAGCGGACACTCCGCGGGTACTGACGGCACGTTCTCGGTCCTCGTGGGTACCAGTTCCCAGCCTGTCATGCCCGAGACCTGCGCCTATTACGTGCAGGCCGAGCTCAGCGCCGCCGACACCGCATGTGTCGGCCCGGACCTGGTAGTGCGCGAGGTCCGCGTCCACATGCGAGACCCCGATTTGATCTTCAAAGACAGCTTCGAGTCATGAGGACTATCGCCATGAAGACCCTGCCCATGTGTGCGTTGTGCGCCGGACTCATGACCACGCTGGCCAGCGCCGCGAGCCACCACCCCGCCACCACCGAGCCACGCCGGTTTGCCGACACCGACCCTGTCGCAGTCACCGGTACCGCCGGTGATTCATTCACGATCACCGGTGATGACTTCACGGTCGACCGTCCCAATGGCCTGTACTCCACAGCCGGCATGGGCTACCTGACCTGTGGCGAGGGCGGCGCGCGCATCGCGACCGCGGAGGTGACGATTCCCGCGGGCGTGCAACTGCGTTACCTGGACCTGTGGGGCAACGACGACTCCGCAACCGCAGACATCCGCGCCTACCTCTACGGCACTTGTCAGCGCCCCCATGCGCCGGGTGTCCCGAGGACGACGGAAATCGGTGTTGTCCAATCCAGTGGCGCGCCGGGCGACTTCTTCACTTTCGTCGAACTGCCATTGCCGTACAGCGACCCGCGCAACTGCTCGTACGCGGTGATCGTGGCGTTCGATAGTTCGGGGTATTGTCCCGCCAACCCCGGCACCCTGTACAAGGTACGCGTGGTGTGGCAACCCTGATCGCGGCCAGCGCCGATGCTGCAGCGTGCCCACGGTCACCGGCCATGCCACGGGCCGGCATTGACGCGACCGATCAGCGCCGCACGACTCATGCCTGCACTCGTGGCCGATCGCGGCGGTACTCGGCGCAGTCTCGTCAGTGCTGCGCCGCCGGATCGCCGAGCGGCGGCTTGTCCGTGCGCGGCGAACCGCCGCCGCTCGCGCCGGGCCGGTGGCCGCCCTGCCAGTCCTTGGGCGGCTGCGGTTCCTCGCCGGCCATGATCGCGGCGATCTGCTCCTTGTCGATCGTCTCGTAGTGCAGCAATGCCTGCGCCATCGCCTCGAGCTTGGCGTGGTTGTCGACGAGAATTGCCCTGGCGCGCGCGTAGGCGCGGTCGATCGTGCCGCGCACGGCCTCGTCGATGCGCCGCGCGGTCGCCTCCGACACGTTCTTGTGCTGGGTCACCGAGCGGCCGAGGAACACCTCGTCCTCCTCCTCGGCGTAGGTCATCGGTCCGAGTTCCTCCGACAGGCCGTACTTGGTGACCATGTCGCGCGCGATCTGGGTCGCGCGCTGGATGTCGTTGGAGGCGCCGGTGGTGACCTTGTCCTCGCCGAAGATGAGTTCCTCGGCCACGCGCCCGCCGTACAGGCTCGCCAGCCGGCTTTCCAGCGAGGTGCGCGAGTGGCTGTAGCGGTCGGCCTCGGGCAGGAACATCGTCACGCCCAAGGCGCGCCCGCGCGGAATGATCGTGACCTTGTGCACGGGGTCGTGCTCGGGCACGGTCAGGCCGACGATGGCATGGCCGGCCTCGTGGTAGGCGGTGAGCTTCTTCTCGTCTTCGCTCATGATCATCGAGCGCCGCTCCGCGCCCATCATGATCTTGTCCTTGGCGCGCTCGAAGTGGTTCATGTCGACGTCGCGGCGGTTGTCGCGCGCCGCGAACAGCGCCGCCTCGTTGACGAGGTTGGCGAGGTCCGCGCCCGAGAAGCCGGGCGTGCCGCGCGCGATCGTGAGCGCATCGACGTCGCTCGCCAGTGGCACCTTGCGCATGTGCACCTTGAGGATCTGCTCGCGCCCGCGCAGATCGGGCAGCGGCACCACCACCTGGCGGTCGAAACGCCCCGGCCGCAGCAGCGCGGGATCGAGCACGTCGGGGCGGTTGGTGGCGGCGATCACGATCACGCCCTCGCTGCCCTCGAAGCCATCCATCTCGACCAGCAGCTGGTTGAGCGTCTGCTCGCGCTCGTCATGGCCACCGCCGAGGCCGGCGCCGCGATGGCGTCCGACCGCGTCGATCTCGTCGATGAAGATGATGCACGGCGCGTGCTTCTTGCCCTGCTCGAACATGTCGCGCACGCGCGCGGCGCCGACGCCGACGAACATCTCGACGAAGTCGGAGCCGGAAATCGAGAAGAACGGCACCTTGGCCTCGCCCGCGATCGCCTTGGCCAGCAGCGTCTTGCCGGTGCCGGGCGAACCGACCATGAGCACGCCGCGCGGGATCTTGCCGCCGAGCTTGGTGAACTTGGACGGGTCACGCAGGAACTCGACCAGCTCGCCCACTTCCTCCTTGGCCTCGTCGCAGCCGGCGACGTCGGCAAAGGTGACCTTGATCTGGTCCTCGCCCTGCAGCTTGGCGCGCGAGCGGCCAAAGCTCATCGCGCCGCGCCCGCCCGCGCCCGCCTGCATCTGGCGCATGAAGTAGATCAGCAGGCCGATGAAGATGAGGATGGGCACCCAGTCGAACAGGATGCGCAGGAACGGATTGATGCTGTCGAGCGGTTGCTGGGTCACCTCGACATTGCTCTTGGCCAGCAGCGCGTTGAACTGGTCGTTGGCGCCCAACGGCACCATCGTCCACAGCGTGTTGCCATCCTTGAGCTTGGCGGTGGCGCGCGCGGGATTCTCGGCGCTGATGGTGACCGCCGACACGCCGCCGTTGCTCACCTGCTGGGTGAACTGCGAATAGGTCACCTCGGACGATTGCGTGGTGCGCGGATTGAAGCTCTGGAACACCGTGAGCAACACCACCGCGATCACCAGCCACAGCAGCAGGTTCTTGACCATGTCGTTCATCGTGCAATCTCCTGCCGCCGGCTGCAGTGCCCGGATTTCGGGACACGCTGCCCGAGCACGCGCGAACCCACCATGAATGCGCCGGTCCCGCCGTCGGTACCCACCCTGCCGATGTCGAACCCTGCCACCATGGAAACCTAACCTTTCTTGCCAGTTGCGAGCGCGTAGACCTCGGGACTGCGCGCGCGTGACGCCTTGGGCTTGCGGATGCTGACGCGCTCATAGCCGCCGCGCAAGCGCCGCACCAGCGCATCGAACCCCTCGCCCTGGAACACCTTGGTGAGGAACGCACCGCCCGAGCGCAGCTGCTGCGCGGCGAATTCCTCGGCCAGTTCGACCAGATGCATCGAGCGCGGCTGGTCGACCGCGGCCATACCGCTCATGTTGGGCGCCATGTCGGAAAGTACAAGGTCGACCGGCGCCCCGCCCAGCAGCTGTTGCAGCTGCGCGAGCACCGCTTCGTCGCGGAAGTCGCCATGGATGAACTCGACTCCGCCGATGCCCTGCATCGGCAGGATGTCGAGCGCGATCACGCGGCCCTTGTCGCCGAGGCGCTCACGCACCACCTGCGACCAGCCGCCGGGGGCGGCGCCGAGGTCGACCACCACCATGCCCGGTCGCAGCAGCGGGTCGCGCTCGAGCAGTTCGTCGAGCTTGAACACCGCGCGCGAACGCCAGCCCTCGGCCTGCGCTCGCTTGACGTAGGGGTCGTTGAAGTGCTCCCTGAGCCAGCGCGAACTGGACTTGCTGCGTGCCATCAGCGCGTGCTCCGGCCACCGTCCGCACCAGCCGCCGCGGCAGTGCCATGGCAACGCGACTGGACCGGTGGCGGGGTCGAAGGCATCCGCCATGATACCCTGTCGCTCCCGTCTCCTGCCCGCACCGCCTGCTTCAGATGCCGCTGACCGCCGCCCAGAAACGCTACCTGCGCAGTCTTGCGCACGAACTGCGTCCGATCGTGCTGGTGGGCCAGAAGGGCGTCACCGAGGCCGTGCTGGCCGAGTTCGAGGGCGCGCTCGCCCACCACGAGCTGGTCAAGGTCAAGCTGGCCGGCGCCGAGCGCGAACAGCGCGCCGCGGTGATCGAGGCGATGCGCGCGCATGCCAACGCCGAGGTGGTGCAGGCGATCGGCAAGACCGCCTCGTTCTACCGGCGCAATCCCGAGCACTCGCGCTTCGACCTGCCGCGCTGAGAGCCCGTGCACGCCCTGCCCACCCGCGCTTGCCCCGCGCACTGAATCCATGCAACTCGACCAGCACCTGCCGCAAGGCCACCTGTACTTCCGCCGCTACAGCCACGACACGGTCACGATCGTCGACCGCGTGCTCACGCGCAGCTTCCTGCTCGCACCCGACCGCCTCGTCGAGGACTGGCCGGTGCAGGCGGTCGAGCAGCTCGACGAGGCCGCGCTGGCCGCGATCGCGGCGCTCGGTCCCGAACTCGTGCTGCTCGGCACCGGAGCGCGCCAGGTGTTCCCCGCGCCACGCGTCCAGGCACAGCTCCTGCAGCGTGGCATCGGCGTCGAAGTGATGGACAACGCGGCCGTCTGCCGCACCTACAACCTGCTCGCCGAGGAAGGCCGGCGCGTGGTGGCCGCGATGATGCTGGCGGGCGCCGCCGATCCGCGCTGAGCGCGCGCCACCCCAGATCCGAAATGCGCCCGGCCACGGCCGGATGCGCGGGCGCAGCGCGCGCCGGCAGCACGCAGACGGATCAGCACATGTCAGGCGCAGCCAGCGATACCGCGCGCTTCAGCACCCGCCCTCCGGCTCGCTCGCGAGCCGGCGCAGGCGCGCCAGGGCCTCGCCCTGGATCTGGCGCGCACGCTCGCGTGAGATGCCCAGCTCGCGACCGATCTCGGCCAGCGACTGCGCGGCGTGGTCGCCCAACCCGAAACGCCGTTGCAGCACCTCGCGCTGGCGCGGGCTCAGGCGTGCGAGCAAGGCGGCGAGCGCGTCGCTACCCAGCGCGGCGATGCCTTCGTCCTCGACCTGCTCGTGCATGAAATCGATGAGCGCGCGCGGTCCGCTGTCCAGCGCGTCGAGCGAGTCGACCCGCTCGCTGAGCTGGAACAGCGCGGTCACCTCGTGCAGCTCGCGTCCGGCCGCGGCGGCCACCTGCTCCAGGCTCGGCGCCGTGCCCAGTTGCGCGGCCAGCTCGCGTTCGACGCGCAGCACCTGCGCCAGGTCGCGCAACACATGCACCGGCACGCGCACGGTGCGGCCCTGGTTCATGATCGCGGCCTGCACCGCCTCGCGGATCCACCACACCGCATAGGTGGAAAAGCGCAGCCGGCGCGCCGGATCGAACCGCTCCACCGCGCGGATCAGTCCAAGATTGCCCTCGGCCACGCGGTCCATGAATGCCACGCCACGGCCGCCGTATCCGCGCGCCACGCTCACCACCAGGCGCAGGTTGGCCTCGATCAGGCTGCGCCGCGCCAGCGCATCGCCGGCCTGCACGCGCTCGGCCAGCGCCCATTCCTGCTGCGCGTCGAGCAACGGGATCAAGCCGATCTCGGCGAGGTAGGCCGCGGTCGAATTGCGCGTTTCCTCGTCCTGCGGCTCGCCCGCATCGAACAACGCGACGAGTTCCTCGTCGTCGGGCATCGCAGGCGGGTCGGGCAGCACGGACACGCCACGAGCTTACGCTGCCGCATGCGGCAACGGAACGATGCTCAGCGTCGCGGCAGGTAATCGAGCGGATTGACCGGCTTGCCGTTGCGGCGGATCTCGAAGTGCAAGGAATCGCGGCTGGCGCTGCTCGACCCCATTTCGGCGATCACCTGCCCGGCCTGCACCTGCTCGCCTTCGCTGACCATGCGCTTGCGGTTGTGGCCATAGGCCGACAGGTAACTGGCATCGTGCTTGATGATCACGAGTTCGCCATAGCCGACCAGGCCATTGCCGCTGTAGACCACGCTGCCAGCTGCGGCCGCGCGCACCGGGTCGCCGGCCTTGCCGGCGAGGTCGATGCCCTGGCGGGTCGGATCGCCCGCGACGAACCCACCGACCAGGCTGCCACTAGCGGGCCAGCGCCAGCTGATCGAGGCCGCCTCGCGCGTGGCGGCGCCCGCGGATGCGCCCGTCGCCGGTGCGGGGACCGGGGCAGGCGTAGTGGTCGGCGCGGGCGGCGGCCGCGGCGTTGCCGCCGTGGTGGCGGCGGCCGCTGGCGCACTGGCCGCTGGCGCACTGGGCGCAGCGGGCGTGGGCTGCGGCGCATCGAACGGCGCGGGCGCGGAGCCGGCGGCGGACCGGCCCGCCGCCGGCGGCGCATTGCCGCCGTGGCGCGGCGGCGCGACCCTGGCCGCAGGCGGCGTCAGGCGCAACACCTGTCCGACATGGATCGTGTAGGGCGCATCGATGCGGTTCCAGGCCGCCACGTCGCGATAGTCCAGGCCGTTGCGGAACGCGATGCTGTAGAGCGTGTCGCCACGCACGACCCGGTGGCTGTGCGCGCTGGCATGCGGCGCGGCGCGGGTGGCGTTCGACGCGCCGCTGCGCGGCGCACGCACGGGCATCGTGCCGAGGTCCTCCACCGGCGCCGGCCCGGTCGATGCGCAGCCGGCCAGCAGCAGCGTCACCAGCACCGACCCAGACAATCGCGGATGTGGCCCCTGTCCCATGCCCGACGGTTTACCTGCTCCAACGCCAATAGAAGATGACTGCGGCCACTGCCACCACCAGCGCCCAGCCGATCCATTCGATCCAACGGTGCAGCGCCTGTTCGGCGCGCGCGCCGCCGAGGCGGATCACGCCCGCGAGCAGGTACACGCGCTTGCCGCGCCCGATCAGCATGCCGCCGATGAAGGGCAGCAGGGGCATGCCCACGATGCCCGAGGCCCAGGTGAAGATCTTGAGTGGCACCGGCACGAAGCCGGCCAGCACCAGCATCCAGAACGCCTTCCACGGGTGGCTCTGCACGTCCGCGCCCAGTTCCAGCACCAGTGCGTCGAGCCGGCTCGCCCAGCCGATCTGCGCCAGCAACGGGCGCAGCAGGTCGAATGCATAGTGGCCCAGCGCATAGCCGACGAACGCGCCGAGCATCGACCACACCAGGCTGATCGTGGCATAGCGCCACCAGAGGTGCGGCCGTGCCAGCACCATCGGCGCGAGCATGATCTCGGGCGCGACCGGAAAGATGATCGCCTCGACGAAACTCAGGCCGCCCAGGTAACGCTCGGCGTGCCGATGTGCGGCCCACTTGAGCGCGCGCTCGTACAGTGGCTGGAACAGCCTCATCGCCCGCGTCCGCGCATCAGCCGGTCCCGCCCAGCAGTGGCACGAAGCTCACCGCACCGAGCCGCTCGCTGATGCGCCCGTCCTCGCCTGCGCGCACGCGCAGCAGTTCCTGCTGGCCGGCCGGCCCGACCGGCGCCACGAGGCAGCCATCGGGCGCGAGTTGCGCCAGCAGTTCCGGCTCCAGCGCCGCGCCCGCCGCGGTCACGATGATCGCATCGAACGGCGCCTCCTCGGGCCAGCCCAGGCGCCCGTCGTCGTGGCGCGAGCGGATGTTGCCCAGGCCGAGCTTGCGAAAGCGCCGGCGCGCGTTGCGCAACAGCTCCTCGATGCGCTCGACCGTGTAGACCTGCTCCACCAGGCGCGCCAGCACCGCGCACTGGTAGCCCGACCCCGTGCCGATTTCGAGCACGCGCCGCGGCAGCTTGTGCTCGATCAGCGCCTCGCTCATGCGCGCGACGATGTACGGCTGCGAGATCGTCTGGCCCTGCCCGATCGGCAGCGCGGTGTTTTCGTAGGCGCGCGAGGCGAGCGCCTCGTCGATGAACAGGTGGCGCGGCAGCTGGCGCATCACCTCGAGCACGCGCGGGTCGCGGATGCCGGCCTCGGCCAGTCCCGCGACCATGCGGTCACGCGTGCGCTGCGAGGTCATGCCCAGACCGCGCGAAGCCGGGTCGCGCGACGACAGCGGCGTCATCGCCACCCCCAAACGCTGATCGGCTCAGCGGGCATCGGCAGCGGCTTCGATCGCGGCGACCCAGCCGCTGACCTTTTCCAGCGCGGTGTAGCGCGTGAGATCGACCTGGATCGGCGTGATCGACACATAACCGTCACGTACCGCGTGGAAATCGGTGCCCGGGCCGTCGTCCTCGGCCTCCCCGGCGGGGCCGATCCACCACATCGGCCGCCCGCGCGGATCGATCTGCGCGATGCACGGCGCCGAGCGGTGGCGTCGACCCAGGCGCACCACCGCCAGCCCGCGGATCTCGTGCCACGGCCGGTCGGGCACGTTGACGTTGAGGATGGTGTCGGCGGGCAGCGGATCCACCAGCAGGCGTCGCACCAGCAGCAACGCGGCCCGCGCGGCGCTGTCGTAGTGGGTGCCGATGTGGTTCCTCGTCACCAGCGAGACCGCAATCGCGGGCAGGCCGAGGAAACGCCCTTCCATCGCCGCCGACACCGTGCCCGAGTAGATCACGTCGTCGCCGAGATTGGCCGCATTGTTGATGCCCGACACCACGATCTCGGGCTCCTCGTCGAGCAGGCCCGACAGCGCCAGATGCACGCAGTCGGCCGGCGTGCCGGCCACGCGCCAGCGCCGTGCATCCATGCGCAGCGCGCGGATCGGCCGGTCGAGCGTAAGCGAATTGCTCGCACCCGAATGGTCGCGATCGGGCGCGACCACCGTCACCTCGCCCAGTTCGGCCAGGTGCTGCGCCAGTACCGCAATACCCGGTGCATCCACGCCATCGTCGTTGCTTACCAGAACCCGCATGCGTCATCGCACCGCGCGAGGCGGCGTCATTCCATCGCTGCAATCGAGCGCGCAATGATAGCGGATCGTCCCGCCGGGCGCGGACGTCGCATCCGCGTCATCTGCTACGCTGGCGCCATGTCGTGTCCTGCCTCCGACGACGATGCGCGTCTGTTCCGCGCGGCCATCGGTCGCGTGCGCGAACTGCACGGCACGCCCGACGCGCCCGCCACGCCGCGCCCTGCGCCCGAACCGGCCCAGGCCCGCGCCGACGAAGCGCGCGTGCGTGACGAACTGCTGACCCACCCGATCGAACCGGGCACGATCGAACTGGGCGAGGAGATCAGCTACCTCAAGCCGGGCCAACCGACCCGCTTGCTGCAGCAGCTGCGGCGCGGCCGCTACAGCGTGCGCGCCGAGATCGACCTGCACGAGATGAGCGCTGCGGTCGCGCGCGAGGCCATCGGCCAGTTCCTCGACGACTGCCGCCGCCACCACGAGCTGTGCGTGCGCATCGTGCACGGCAAGGGCCTGCGCTCGCAGGCCCGCGGCCCGGTACTCAAGCAGCTCACCGACACCCTGCTGCGCCGCCGCGCCGACGTGCTCGCCTTCGCCTCGGCGCGTCCCGCGCAGGGTGGCACCGGCGCCGTCCTCGTGCTGCTCGCACGCCCTTGAGCACTGCCGCACGCACAGCCCACGCGCCCAGTGCCGGCGCTACCACCCCAGCCACGCAACCCAGTACGCGCGAACCCGGCTGGATGGATGGCGCGAAACTCTACTCTGACCCCGGTTTGATTCGACGCCGGAGGGCAAACGCCCTCCGGCGCCGTCTCCGCAGTGCCTGGGGATACCCGTCACACTGCCGGGTCTATCGCTCACTCGTCAGAAATAGGCGCAGCTGTCCGTCCACTTGCGCCCGTTCTTTTCCACCGTACCGTTCGAGTCGATGTTGATGTCGACGCCAGCGCCACTGCCTTTGATGTTGAGATTGAACTTGGCGCTGAGAACCGCGCGGTGGGCGCAGCCGGAGTAGGCAACCGCGGACCCCCGGCTGCCGGTGGTTCCGGCCGTTCCCTTGCTCGCACACTTGATGTTGAACCCCAGGTTCGCCCATCCCGAAGACGCATTCGAATACGCGAAGGGTTGTGGTTTGCAACGGGTGTCGCAGCGCAGGCCCGTCTCCACCCGACCGATACGATGTTCGACCACAACGATGTTGTAGAGATTGCGGTACTGCACCGTGTAAGCCGGGAATACGACGCTGCGGCTCTTCGAGTTGGGGCGGCTGGCCAGCCCGCACCTGCCCGCCTTGGGGGCCGCGTCACCCTTGGCAAGGTCGAGGATGCTGTCGACCGGTTCCGAATACTCAAGGATCGTCCAGCCTTCGGCGCGCAACTTGCGCAGGTTCGCGACGTGCGAATCGAGGAACTCCACCGTCGGATCGAAAATCACGCAGTGCTTCTGCGCACTCCAGCAAGCCTCCAGTGCCACGTGGCTCGGCTGCTTGGATCCGTCCATCTCCATGGTGACTTCCAGCAGGCGGTAGTGGCCTTGGGATACCGGGAAACCGGCTTCGTCGAAACCATCCACGGTCGCGGCCAGGTCATCGAGATAACCGGACTCGGCCTTGTCGACCGGCATCGACTGGACGTTGGCCAGCCCAAACCCGGAGCTCTCGGCGACCACCAGGTGATCCGGCGCCCCAAGAAAGTATCCGATCGGCTTTCCGGACAGCTCCGTCAGCGGACCGGACTCGATCGTCTTGAGCGAAAACGAAAGATCGCGACTGCTGGCGTCGGAATAGTCCCCGTACACTCCCTCGGCGTAGCCCTGTCGCTCCACCGGGGCCTTCTCGTTCGCGTACGACGAGGCGGAACAAGCCAGGGCAACGGCGACTGCGAGCACGCCGGACTTCATCATGGATTTCATGTGTGCCTCCCTCGATCTGTGACTTGCGGTGCATGTTCACTGGGCCGGAGGGCACGCGGCGCACCGCGTGTCCATCGGCAGCCGCAGTAACGCCGGCGATCGATGCGGCGTCGTTCACATGCCGTGACAGTTCGATGACGGAGTAATGAAGGCCTGCGTTTTCCTGGTTCGTCATCGGCTCCGACGACGTCCCCGGCCAGCGCCTCCCCCGCAGGCAGCGATCGTGTCCCAGTCCGTGGTGTAACAGTCGGTCATCGCGACGCTGGGCGTCGGTGTTTGGTCAGTGCGCCACGGCGGGTACGCTGACGAGGTCAGTGTCGCC
>WBZR01000732.1_pt1 | contig 48260 bp, 41 predicted proteins | sample 5204231 | NCBI WGS metagenome assembly WBZR01 (sample SAMN12412403, study PRJNA552823) | activated sludge metagenome | isolation source: activated sludge from anammox sidestream of wastewater treatment plant... | place: USA: Virginia | collected 2017-08 | reverse complement strand
CTTCCCCTGCTTGGTAGGCGGCACGTATTTCTTTTTCACTCGGCAGTTGGGTTACGTTCACTGAGCTTATTTTCGCAGACCTTTATCTTTTTGACAACCCGTTACTCGTTTCTCGCTGAGTAGTTACGTTGCAATTCAACAAGCAGAGAAACTTCCATATGTACCAGGAGGAGGTTATGGTTCCAATGGGCGATTGGGCGGACAGGCGGTTGAAAAAACTAAGCGACACAGATAAAGTTCGGGACCCTTCAAAGGTCGGAAGCGGGTTCGGCAAGCGGATTGCGAACTGGATCGGGCGGGAAAAAGCCTATCCTACAAACGTCCTTCATTTGGCTACCGAGACGAAAAATAGAAACCATAGCGCCGTATTCCCAGAGGACCTGCCGGAATGGTTTATAAAATTATTTACGAAGAAGGGCGACTGGGTGTTGGATCCTTTCATGGGTTCTGGCACGACTGTTTTTGTGGCGCAGCGCATGGAAAGAAACGCCGTGGGGGTTGAGATATTGCCGAATTATTTCAAGGTTGCCCAACAAAGCCTGAAACCTCCCGCGGGGACGCAACCGGCTCAATTGGCGTTATTGGAAAGGCAGGGAAAATATGAGTCAGGTAAATCTAAATAAGGTAACGGAATTTGTCGAAGCGCACATCGGGGAATTTCACGAGAGGCGCGCTGAAAGCCTTCGCAGCCTGAAATTAACGCAGGTATTGAAGAGAAAAAACCCATACCTTTTCAAGGCGAAAAATATCGGAGACGCTCACGATCTGGTCAAGGTACTTCTTGACGCCCATCTTTCTTCGCAAGAGGAAACTATTTTTGACGAGTTCCTTGAGCAACTTGCCATTTTTGTGTGCGGAAGCGTTTTTGGCGGAAGAAAATCTTCAGCCGAAGGCATAGACCTGGAGTTTGCGCGGGACGGGGTTTTGTATATTGTTTCTGTGAAATCTGGACCCAACTGGGGAAACAGCGGGCAAATCAAACGAATGACCGATAATTTCAAGCAGGCGAAACGTATTCTCCGAACGGGAAGCAACGCTTTGAATGTTCAGGCTGTAAACGGCTGTTGCTACGGGCGGGAAAACCGGCCCGACAAGGGCGATTACCTGAAAATATGCGGGCAGGCGTTTTGGGAATTCATATCCGGCGACGCCGGATTGTTTGTTGATATTATCGAGCCGTTGGGATACCGGGCGAAAGAACGGAACGAATTATTTCACCTGGAGTACTCCCGAATATTGAATCTATTTACGCAGGAATTCATGGATGATTTTTGCGTAGACGGAATGATTGATTGGGATAAATTGGTAAGATTTAATTCGGGGAGAAAATAGTTTCAGACAGGCCATATCGAGAATTTATAAGTTGTTAAAACTCCTCCGCCCCCTCAATCTTCTCCTCGCCGGATTGACCTATCTGCTCGGCGCGAGTATTCCTCCTTACCTGGGCGAATCTGTCCAGCCAGCCCCCTTCGCCTTGGGACTGGCGTTTGCCTTGTTGAATCAGGCAGGCATGTCGTTGTTATCCGAAGTCTTTCGCCCGCACAACGAGCCGCTGGTTGCGGGGGAGACCCCCAAACAAAAAGAGACTCTTCGCAATAACATGCTGCATCTCTCGATCGGTATGCTCGGGACAGCGGCGACCATCGCCTTCATCTTTCATCTAAACTTTACCCTGACGCTTCCCTCTTTCATCTTTCTGCTTTCATCCTTCATCCTTGCCTTGACCTACTCCATCCCTCCCTTTCGCCTGGTCAACCGCGGCTTCGGCGAACTCATCCTCGCCCTGCACATTGCATACGTCGTCCCGTCCATCGGCTTTTTCTTTCAATCCGGCGAAACCCCCCGCCTTCTCACGCTCCTGCTTCTCCCATTGACCATGCTGGCGTCTGCCTACTTCCTCGTCCTGGACTTTACCGCCTATCCCGAAGACGAAAAATACGACCGCGGATCCATGCTTCGCCGACTCGGCTGGGAGCGCGCCATCCCTTTGCATCACAGCCTGCTTGCCTTCGCCTATCTGCTCTTTCTCTCCGCGCCGCTTGTTGGATACTCTCTGGCGCTTGTCGCGCCCGCGTTTCTGACCCTGCCTTTTGCCCTCTTTCAAATCGTCCAACTCCGCGCTGTCGCCAATGGCAACCCGCCCAACTGGAAACTCCTCACCGCCACCGCCCTCGCCGTCTTCTGTCTCACAACCTATTTTCTGGCTCTCACCTTCTGGCTCCGCTAACCTGCCGCCTGCCACCTGCCACCTGAAACCTGCCACCCGAACCCCCATGCCCGAATTCCTGACTCTCCTCCTGCCCGACCAGGCCCGCGATAAATTGCTCGCGGCTCTTTCCCCGCTGACAGCGGATCCTGAACCCATCGCCTCCGATTCCGCCCTGGGCAGAGTCGCCGCCGAAGATATCCTCGCCCCGCACCCGCTCCCCGAATTCCCCCGCGCCACAGTGGACGGATACGCCGTCCGCGCCCAGGATACGTTTGGCGCAAGCGACTCACTGCCCGCCTATCTCCATCTTATCGGCGAAGTTCCAATGGGGGAGCCGCCCTCGTTTGACATCGGACCCGGCCAATGCGCCCTGATCCACACCGGCGGCATGATCCCCAAAGGCGCCGACGCGGTTGTGATGTTGGAATACACTCAACAGACTTCCGAACTCTCTAAAGACTTCGGAAGTCTGAATGACGAGATCGAAATATTCAAACCCGTCGCCGATGGCGAGAACATCATCCGCATCGGCGAAGATGTCGCCAAAGGTCAAATCGTCATCCCGAAAGGCGCGACGCTTCGCCCGGCGGAGATCGGCGGATTGATGGCATTGGGCATCACCTCCCTGCGCGTAGCCAGATTAGCGAAAGTGGGGTTGATTTCAACCGGAGATGAAGTCATCGAGCCGGGTCAGCGCCCGCAACCGGGACAAGTCCGCGACGTGAACACATACACGCTGGGGGCGTTGATCGAAAAAAGCGGCGGCGTGGCAATCCGCTATGGGATTTTTGGCGACCAGTTCGAGGCGTTGAAAGAGGCGGCGGCGAAGGCGCTATCCGAATGTGATGTGGTCGTCATCACCGCCGGGTCGTCCGCGTCCGCGAGGGATATGACCGCCGAAGTCATCCGGCAACTGGGCGGGCCGGGCGTGCTTGTGCATGGAATCAACACCCGCCCCGGCAAACCGACGATTTTGGGCGTGTGCGACGGAAAGGCGGTCATCGGCTTGCCGGGCAATCCCGTCAGCGCGTTGGTAAACGGATATTTGTTCGTCGTGCCGGTCATCGAAAAACTGCTGGGCGCGTTGCCCAGACCAAAACCTACCGTGCAGGCGAAACTGACCGTCAACCTTCCGTCCCAAGCCGGGCGCGAAGATTGGTGGGCGGTAAGACTAATCGGCGATCGTCAATACCCTTCGGGCACGATGTCGTCAATCGTCAATTATCTGGCGGAACCGATTTTCGGGAAGAGTAACTTGATCTTCACGCTGGCCGCGGGCGACGGCTTGTTGAAGATTCATCCCGACGCAACCGGCTTGAGCGCGGGTGAAATTGTGGAAGTGATGTTGATCTAAAGTCCCTATTCCCTACTCCCTACTCCCTACTCCCTATTCCCTATTCCCTATTCCCTACTCCCTACTCCCTACTCCCTATTCCCTATTCCCTACTCCCTACTCCCTACTCCCTATTCCCTATTCCCTACTCCCTACTCTCTACTCTCTATTCTCTACTCTCTACCCCCCCCCAGGAATCCCCATGCTCCATGAACTCTTCTCCAAACCCGTCGGCTTTTTCCTGATCGTCATGGCGATCATCCTCGTCACGCCGCTGGTCTCCGAACGGCTGAAACTGCCGGGCATCATCGGCATCATCATCGGCGGAATGCTCATCGGCCCGCACGGATTCGGCTTGCTTGAAGATAACGACCGCATCCAATTTCTCTCGACCATTGGACTGGTCTACCTCATGTTTAGCGCCGGGCTCGAAGTGGACATCAACCAATTCATGAAAGTTCGCGGGCGCGCGCTCGTTTTTGGCTTCATCACTTTCATCTTTCCGCAGTTAATGGGCATGGGCTTGGGCTACATCCTCGGGCTGGACTGGCTGGGCATGATCCTGCTCGGCTCCGCCTTTGCCTCGCATACCCTCATTGCGTTCCCCATTCTCACAAAACTCGGCGTGACGCGCAACGAAGCGGTCGCCGTCACAACCGGCGCGACCGTGCTGACAGACATCGGCGCGTTCATCGTCCTCGCAGTCGTCCTCGGCGCGAACAAGGGCGGAATCACCTTCGCCTACTTTGCCCAACTCTTCATCCTGCTGGCGATCTTCACCGCCGTCATAATTTTTGGACTGCCGCGCTTCGGCAAATTCGTCTTCCAAAAACTGACGGGCCGCGCCGTTGAATTCCAATTCGTGATCGTCGCGCTGTTCATCGCCGCCTTCTTCGCCGAAGTCATCGGCGTGCATGAAGTCGTCGGCGCGTTTCTCGCCGGGCTGGCGGTCAACTCGATGCTGCCGCGTCACAGCCCGGTGGCCGGACACGTCCTCTTCATCGGCGAATCGTTTTTCATCCCGGTCTTTTTGCTGTACAGCGGACTCATCACCGACCCGCTGACCTTCCTCAAGAGTCCGCAAACGGTTGTTGTGGCGGCGGGCGTTACAGTCGTTGCATATGTCTCGAAACTTATTGCCGCATGGCTCACGGCGCGAATTTACAAATACTCCAAATCCGAATTCTGGACGGTTTATGGCTTATCCCACGCCCAGGCGGCTGTGACCATTCCAACCCTCGTCATCGGGTTGGAAACCGGACTGTTCGATTCGACGCTGTTCAACGCCGCCATCCTGATGATTCTCCTCACCTCGATCACCTCGCCCCTCATCGTCCAACGCTTCGCCCCGGACCTGAAAACGGATTCTGCCGACGATGAGCAGACTCCACTCTTTGGGCGGATTCTCGTCCCCGTCTCCGAGCCGGGTCACTCCGAGAGTCTGATCGCCCTCGCAAGTCTGTTGGCGCGCGGCTCCAAAGGAAAAGTTCTGGCGGTCAGCGTGGCGCAGGATAAAGGACCCGACGGGGATAACAGCCTGATGATGCACAAGGAACTGCTTGGCAAGGTCAGCGCGAACCTGCACGACCCCGAAGCGGAGATCGAATTCATCCCGCGCCTTGCCGCCACCCACGCGCAGGGAATTTTGCACATGGCGCGCGAGGAAAAAGCCTCGCTGATCGTCATCGGCTGGCGCGGCCGCCGCACCTTCCGCGAAAGCGTCCTCGGCTCCATGCTGGATGAAGTGATCTGGGGTTCGGATACGCCCGTCGTGGCGGGGAAACTCTCCCTGCCGTTGAACAGTATGCAGAGGGTGATCTTCATCGTCCCGGCAAGAGTCGTGCCGCCCATCGCCCTGCGCCGCATGTTGGAGGCAAACCTCGCCGTCGCAAAAGCCTTGAACGTCCCCTTGCTCGTCCGCGCGGACAAGAGTTACGCGCAGACTCTCGAGGCTTTGTTTGCGGCGATCAACCCGGAGCAGGAATGTAAACTGGAGATGTTGAAGGATCAGTTGAAGCCCGATAAATTGGAGCACGAAGCCGTCAGCGATTTCATCATCCTGCCCGGCTTCGGCTCGCGCAAGCGCGTGCAGGATACGCTCGGCAACATCCCCGAACAGATCGCCCGCCACTTCGACGGCAACCTGGCGATTTTGCATTTTGATAAATAAGCCTTCGCGCCGCAAACTTTAGTTTGCTCTCCATGCCGCGATCCACATTTTGACGCGAACTCTTACGCGGGCGTCGGCGTTGGCGGACGCCCACAGCGCGCTGACTTTTTGGTAAAGGCTGTCGTCCATTTTTTCGAAGTCCTCCCATTCTTTTTCGATAAACGCTTTCATCTCGGACGGCGTGTCCCAGACGTAGAAGAATCCGAATTCGCCGTCTTTTTCTTTGGAGAAGAGTCCCAGCGACTCGACTTCGTTCATGGCTTTGAAGGCGGCCTGATCGTCCGCCTTGCCGATGGGCATGTCTTCGAGCCTTCCGGCAACCTGACAGCCGGTTGCGGCGAATGTTTCCACGCTCCAGTTTTCTTCGACGGGGCGCAGGTCAATCAGGGTTCCGCCTGGCTTCAGGATGCGGCGAATTTCTTTCAGAGCATGAACCATGCTCTCGTGTTGAATTCATCAGAGCGACCAGGCGAGGATGGCGATGTCGAAGGTCTCTTTGCGGAAGGGGATGTTGCTTGCGCTGGCGCCCGCGAAGTGGATGTTGCCCGGGCGGGGGGAATCGGCCCGGGCGACGCGCAAGGCTGAATGGTCAGGATCCAGCCCGATGGTCAGGGAGGAGGCGCGGGCGTATCGCCGGGTTAATCTCCCTTCGCCGCATCCAACTTCGAGGATGCGGGCGTTTTCGAATCTCGCAAAGCGGAGAAGCGTTTTTCCTTCGTTGTTTTCGGGGTCTTTTTGGAGCGTCATGGGCGCAGGGTGAGTCGGCGGAAACGTCACGCCTTGAAGATCAGATCCAGGTATTTTTTCAGCATATCGCTCACCAGTCCGCGCATGGGCATGGTGGCCGCCATGCCGTAGACGGGCGCCATGTTCCCTTTTTCTTCGGGGTGATTTTTTACATGCGCCACGGCCGCTTTCAGGTCTGCGATGAAGCGCTCTTTTACGCCGGGCTGGGCGTGGCGCAGGGTGACGGCGATGTGCATACAGGACGGTTTGTGCAATCCGTTCAGACTCCATTTGCGATGCCCCAGCGCTTCGAGGACTTTGTAGATGTCGAGCGAGTCTGAGGCGAAGGCGATGACGAACAGCGGGTCGCCGATGACGCGCAATTCGGGCATTTGTTTAATCTCGCGTTTGATGTAGCCGGCTGTTTCGAGAATCTTTTTGGTCGCGTCGAGGTAGCCGCGCCTGCCGATGGAGGTCAGCGCGGCCCAGCAGGCCGCGCTCAACGCGCCGGGACGACTGCCCGCAAATGTGGGCGAGAAGTACAGGCCGCCGGGCCAATCGCTGGCGGTGTAATACTGGTAATGCCGCAGTTCTTTGTTGCGATACAGAATTACCGATGTGCCTTTGGCGGCGTACCCGTACTTGTGCGTATCCACCGAGATTGAAGTGACGCCGGGCAGGCGAAAGTCGAACGGCGGGACGTTGTAGCCGAGTTGTTCCGCCCAGGGCAGTACGAACCCGCCGAGACACGCGTCGGTATGAAAACCGATGTTCCGCTCTCGCGCCAGTTCGGACATTTCCGCGATCGGGTCAATCGCGCCGTGCGGGAAGGACGGCGCGGAGCCGACGATGACGACTGTGTTGCGGTTGATCGCCCGGCGGACGGCGTCCGTGTCCGCGCGCGAATTTGCGTCCACCGGGATTTTGACCATTTTGATTCCAAAATACTGGCTGGCTTTGTCGAATGCGGCGTGCGCGGTGACGGGGGCGATCATTTCGGGGCGGGTGATGCCTTTTGTGTCGCGCGCCTGGTCGCGGTAGGTTTTCATCGCCAGCATGATGCTCTCCGTGCCGCCGGAGGAGACTGTGCCGCAGGCGTTTTCGCCTCCCAGCATGTTCGCGCACATGGAGACGATCTCCGCTTCGAATTTGGTCGCGCTGGGCCACACGTCCGAGTGCAGGGGGTTGCTCTGCGAGTGGAGCGCGTACACGCGGTTCAAAAATTCGATGTGTTCCGCGTCGCCGTGATAGACCGCGCCGGAGACGAAGCCCTCCTTCCACTGCGCCTCTTCTTCTTCGCGCATGGATTCCATCTCGCTCAAAATCTCTTCGCGGTCGCGTCCGTGTTCGGGCAGGCGGAGGAAGGCGGGGTATTTATCCCTGTACGGCTTAAGCGACGGCTCCAGCCCGGCCATCAGCCCGTCATATTCCCTGTCTATTTTTTCGCGGATGGATGGGATGCGCTTGATGCGCCGCTCCACCCATGCCGCCATCGGCGCGGGCAGTTTTCCGATGTTGTTCATTAAAAATTCTTCGAGGTTCATGCCTGTCCTGTGTTCTAACCCGGATTCCAACGTCTCCCGACTTTGGAGCGCCCGTCAACGTCAGAGGGCGTTGGACTCCGATGCGTTTAACCGCGCGAATATCTTGCGGTTGCTCTCGTACGCCGCCAGAAATTCTTTGAACATCGCGTCGTAAACCTTGCGATGATCCGGGTTGGGGGAGAAGGTCTTCGCCACCGGCGCGCGCAAGGCGATGTCGTCGTAGCGGATGTGTCCGAGCGATGCCGCCGCCAGCAGGGCCGCCCCGCGCAGATTCACTTCGATGGGGTCTTTCATCTGGCGGATGGGGCGGTTCAAAACGTCCGCGATGATTTGACTCCACACTTCCGAGCGGGCCCCGCCGCCGACGAAGTTGATCGCCTCCAGCGGCGCGCCGATGAACTGCTCGACATATTTCAACAGCCAGCGCGCATTGAACGCCACGCCCTCGAACACGGCGCGGATCATGTGTTCGCGGCTGGCGCTGAGCGAGAGGTTGAGGAATCCGCCGCGCGCGAAGCGGTCTTCGACGGGAGTCCGCTCGCCGTAAAGCCAGGGCAGGTAGAGGAGTCCCCCGCTTCCGGCCGGAGTCCGAGCCGCGATCTGATCGAAGAGTTGATACGCGTCTGCGGGTTTTTTCGTCGCCAGTTCGTCGTCGTGAAAGAAGATGTTATCCCGCAGATATTGCAGGTTGACTCCGGCGCATTCCTGCTCGTTGGAGAGCAGGTATTTTCCCGGGATGGCGGACGGCAGGGAGGCGATGTTGTGAAATACATCCGTCTTTTTGTAGGGGACATGACAGGTCATCCAGGACGACGTGCCGATGTAAAGATGCGTTTCGTTGTCCCTCACCGCGCCCGAACCGACCGCCGCCGAGTGAACGTCCGGCGAACCCATGATGACTTTTACATCTTTGCGCAATCCCCAATCCTTTGCGACCGACGGCAGCAACGTCCCCAGCGTAGCGTTGGCGGGGCGCAGGTCGGGCAGTTTGGCGCGGTCGAGCGTGGAGAGGCGGAGCAAACCGTCGTGGTATCGAATCGCGCCGATGTTGCGGTTGTCCGTTACCCAATGCAGGGTGATCGAATTGACCGAGGCGGCGATCTGCCCGGTCAGCGACGCGCCGAGGTAATCAATCGGCTCTAAAAATTTATACGCCTGTTGATAAACGTCGGGGCGGGCATGTTTGAGATATAAAATGTGCGCGATGGGATCCTTGCCGGAGTGGCCGGGGATGCCGCCGGTCAGCCTCAGCCATTGGATTAACTTCCCCGCGTTATAGCCTTCAAATTCCATCCCGCCGCCGCCGACCTTTCGCACGAACGGCTGTCCGCGCGAATCCATCCAGATGACGGCGTTGCCGATGGCGCGTCCGTCCCTGTCCACCGCCACCGTGCCGGACCATTGCCCCGTGATGCCGACGGCGACAATCGCTTCATTGGGCGCAAGCCTTTTTCCGAGCAGGCGTTTGATGGCGATGTTAATTGTCTGCCGCCATTCCTCCGGGTCTTGTTCCGCGCCGCCGTCGGGCAACAGGGTCACGCGGTTTTCTTCAAACTCGCTTCCGAGCAGTTCCCCCTGCAGGGACATCAGCGCAACCTTTGGGCCGGATGTCCCCAAGTCTATTGCAAGGACGTATTTTTCAGACGACATACCCTCTCCTCGATGTTAGGTCTTCGTAAAATAATCTACCCCGTCCCGAACTGACGGTCTCCCGCATCCCCCAGCCCCGGCACGATGTAAGCCCGTTCGTTAAGATGGTCGTCAATCGCGGCGATGTAAATATCAATATCGGGATGCGCCGTCTGCATGGCTTTGATTCCCTCCGGCGCGGCGATCAGCCCGACGTATTTGATGCGGGTCACGCCCCAGCGCTTCAACACTTCCGCGGTCGCCGTCGCCGATCCGCCCGTGGCCAGCATCGGATCGAGGATCAGGCACACAGCCACGCGCGGCTGGATGGGCAGTTTGTTGTAATACTCCACCGGCTTGAGCGTTTTTTCGTCGCGGTACAGCCCGATGTGCCAGACTTCGGCGCTGGGCATCAACTCCCAAATACCCTCCACCATTCCCAGCCCCGCCCGCAGAATGGGAACCAGCCCGATCTTCTCCTGCAATTGTTGCGCGGTCATTTTTTTCAGCGGCGTTTCAATCTCGACCGGCGAAGTGGCCAGGTCGGCCGTCGCCTCGTACGCCAGAAGTCCCGCAATTTCCCTTACCAGTTCGCGGAACTTTTTGGGTTCGGTATTTTTGTCGCGCAGGCGCGAAAGTTTGTGGGCGACCAGCGGATGCTTGGATGCGTAAACGTTGGACATGCGTTGTCTCCTTGGGGTGATTTGTTCGATTATAGCGCGAAGTGATTGAAGTTGTTTCGGCGGGCGGAAAAAACGAATCGGGCGCATTTCGACGAGGGCAAAACCCCGCCCGTCCCATGATAAAATCCCGCGCATGGCAAACAAAGCGTTGATTCAAAAAATAAAAGGCGCGCGCGAATTCTACCCCGAACAGATGGCGCTGCGGAATTTCATTTATGAAAAAGTCCGCCGGGCTTCGCGGGCGTTTGGTTATCAGGAATGGGACGCGCCTTTCATCGAGCCGATCGAACTGTATGCCGCCAAATCCGGCGAAGAATTGGTGAAGAAGCAGTCGTTCACGTTCAACGACCGCGACGGCGAGTTCGTGACCCTGCGCCCCGAGTTGACTCCGTCCCTTGCGCGCATGATCGCGGCGAAACAGGGCGAGTTAACCTTCCCTCTGCGCTGGTGGTCGTTTGGCCCGTTCTGGAGATACGAGTCGCCGCAGAAAGGACGCTCGCGCGAGTTCTTCCAGTGGAACATTGACATGCTGGGGACGGACTCTCCCGAAGCGGACGCGGAGTTGATCGCCGTCGGCGCAGAATTCCTGCGGTCGGCGGGATTAAAACCAGATCGCGCTGTAATCTACGTCAACAACCGGCGTTTGATGGACGCCGAGTTCGACGCTTTGGGCATCCCGCCGGAGAAGCGGCTCGACGTTTCCAATCTGGTGGATCGCAGAACCAAAATGGATCCCGCCAAATGGGACGAGAATGCTCTTGGGCTTGGCTTGGACCAAAAGCAACTCGGCGGCTTGAAGGATATTTTGGGCAATTTCGATCTGTGGAAGAAAAGCGATGAATTGACCCGGCTCTTCTCCGCGCTCGAGGCGTTGGGCGCGAGGGAATACGTCAAGTTCGACCCGAACATTATGCGCGGACTGTTGTATTACACCGGCACGGTCTTCGAGGCGTTCGACACGACCGGCTCGGTCAGGCGCGCCATCTTCGGCGGCGGACGTTACGACAACCTGCTCGCCGATGTCGGCGGACAACCGCTTTCTGGCGTTGGTTTTGCGATGGGGGATGTGGTCATCGGTATCATTTTGCAGGAAGCGGGACTGGTTCCCGAGTTCGAGCCGAGCCCGGCGCAGGCGCTGGTGACGGTCTTCGATGAAAAATTGTGGATGCAGTCCTACGCGCTGGCGGCGGAGTTGCGGAGGGCGGGGATGAACGCGATGGTTTACCCCGAACCTGCAAAACTGCCGAAGCAGTTCAAGTTTGCGGACAGGATGAAGATGAAAGCCGTCCTCGTGCTGGGTCCTGACGAAGCGGAAAAAGGCCTGGTCGTAGTTAAAAACCTGGGGACGAGCGAACAGGAACAGGTCAAGAGAGAGGCGCTTCTTTCTTCCCTCCAAAAAATCCTGGCTTTTAATGTAAAACAGGACTGAGACTTGTTTTACTGAACGGCATCTTATGGTAAAATACCGACCGTTTCCATGGCGGATGTAGCTCAATGGCAGAGCACCTGACTGTGGCTCAGGTGGTTGTGGGTTCGAGACCCATCATCCGCCCAGAAAAAAACTTCCGAAGTCTTCAAGGCTTCGGAAGTCTGCGTTAAGCCGCAGCGCTTTTCATGTAAAATAGCCCTCATGCCCAAAACCATCAACGTGTTGTTTCTTGCCGCCGAAGCCGACCCTTTCATCAAGGTTGGCGGCTTGGGGGATGTGGCGGGAACCCTGCCGCGCGAACTGCGCGCCCTTTCCACGGATGAACTCAAAGTGGATGTCAGACTCGTCCTGCCGTATCATGCGGCGGTAAAGGCGGAGAATCTGCGCCCCGTGGAAATCTTTTCGCTTCCGCGGGGCGATTCCGAAGTCGGGGCGGAGACGTTCGAGACGTCCATTGAAGGGATGCCTGTGTACTTGATCAACGGCGATCCGATCCGGGCGAGCGGCTCGGTCTATTCCTTCGACGCGAAACTGGATACCGAAAAATACGCCTTCTTTTCGCTGGCGGCGGCGGAATTGCCGAAACATATTCACTGGCAGCCGGATGTGATCCACGCCAACGACTGGCATACGGCGTTGAGTTTGTACGCCAACCTGACCAAACGCTGGGAGTCCGGGTCGAAACATGTGGCGGGCGTGATATCGCTTCATAACCTGCCTTTCATGGGCGCGGAGGCGGGCGCGGCGCTGGAAAGTTATGGCGTCAAACTTGCCCAGACCGACCTGCCCGATTGGGCGCGGGTGTTGCCATTGCCGTTGGGCATGTGGGCTTCGGACGCGATCGTGGCGGTTTCGCCCGGATATGCAAACGAAATTCTCGCCGAGGAATTTGGCTGCGGCTTGCAGGGTTTTCTCTCCCTGCGCCGCGACTCGCTGAGCGGAATTTTGAACGGCATTGACGCCGTTTCGTTCGACCCCGCAACCGACAAAGCGCTGGGAGTCAATTACGATTTGGAGAGACTCAAACTCCGCGCGGAGAACAAGGAACTCTTGCAGGGGAAACTCGGACTGGCGCGCAACCCGCACATTCCCCTGCTGGGCATCGTCTCGCGCATGGACGTTCAGAAAGGCGTTGACCTTGCCTTCTCCGCGCTCAAGGGCATGAAGCGCGTCAATTTCCAGGCGGTCATCCTCGGCACGGGCGACCCGAAACTCGAAGAGTCCGCGCGCGAATTGCAGAATCTGTTCCCCGAAAAAATCAAAGCCGAAACCCGTTTCGACGCGAACCTGGCGCGCCAGATCTACGCCGGGGCGGATATACTCCTGATGCCTTCGCGTTACGAGCCGTGCGGTCTTTCGCAGATGATCGCGATGCGGTACGGATGCGTCCCCGTCGTGCGCGCGGTGGGCGGCTTGAAAGATACGGTCGTTCCGAACGAGACCGGTTTTGTTTTCGAGAAGGCGCATCGCATGTCGCTGATGGGCGCGATCAAATCGGCGATCAAGACGCTCGCCGATCGGGAGAAATGGTCCGCGCTTCAACGCAACGGCATGAGCCGCGATTTTTCGTGGAAGGCTTCGGCGAAAAAATACCTCGAACTTTATGAATCGCTGGTGAAATAACATCAGCGGACGCGAAGATTTTGCGCAGTACGACAAACTTCAGTTTGTTTTCGCGCAAAACGCAAACTGAAGTTTGCGGCACAGCCGTGTACGACAAACTTCAGTTTGTTTTCGCGCAAAACGCAAACTGAAGTTTGCGGCACAGCCGTGCTATGACATTCAAACGCTCCTCCGGCATTCTCCTTCATCCCACCAGCCTGCCCGGTCCGTACGGCGTTGGCGATCTCGGCCCGCAGGCATATCGCTTCGTGGACTGGCTCGCCTCGACCGGATGCAAACTCTGGCAGATTCTTCCGCTCGGCCCCACCGGCTACGGCGATTCGCCTTATCAGTGTTTCTCAGCATTCGCCGGCAATCCCTATCTCGTCAGCCCGGATGAATTATTCGCGGACGGATTGCTGACTCAAAGCGATTTGGATTCGATGAAAGACCCGCCCGCCTCATCCCCTTTGGCGCGGCTCAGGGTGGACTTTGGTCTGGTCATACCTAAAAAGCTGAATCTTTTGCTGACGGCTTATCGGCGTTTCAAAACAAGCCCGAAGTCTTTGCGCGACTCGTTTCATTATTTCTGCGCCGAGAACGCTCATTGGCTGGACGACTTCGCCCTGTTCATGTCTCTGAAAGAATCGAACGGCGGCGGCGCATGGAACGGCTGGACCGCAGACCTGCGCTCGCGTAAAAAATCCGCGTTGGATAACGCCAAAAAAGAACTCGCCGAATCAATCGAACGCTATTCCTTTTATCAATTTCTTTTCTTCAAACAGTGGGGCAAACTCCGCAAGTACGCCGGCGAAAAAGGGATTCAAATCATGGGCGACGTTCCCATCTTCGTCGCTTATGATTCCGCCGATGTGTGGGCAAACCCGGAATTATTCTTCCTCGACGAAAATGGCAACCCAACTGTCGTGGCGGGAGTGCCGCCCGATCTTTTCTCTGCGACCGGACAGTTGTGGGGCAATCCGCTTTATAACTGGGAAGTTCACAAAAGAGACGGCTACAAATGGTGGCTTTCACGAGTCCGCTCGGCGTTGCAGGCGGTTGATATTCTGCGTCTCGATCACTTTCGCGGCTTTGCGGGCTATTACGAGATTCCCGCCTCGCATCCCACCGCCGAACACGGACGCTGGGTTCCCGGCCCTGGCGCGGATTTGTTCAAAGCCATTGACGCAGACCTCGGCAACGGAATCATCGCCCCCGGCACGGGCTTGCCCATCGTCGCCGAAGACCTCGGTCTTATCACGCCCGATGTCATTCAATTGCTCGAAGCCTTTGACCTGCCCGGCATGAAAGTCCTGCAATTCGCCTTTAGCGGACCCGACAACCCCTTCCTGCCGCATAACTACGTCCCGAACTGCGTCGCTTACACCGGCACGCACGACAACGACACCGCGATGGGTTGGTTGGCCACTGCGCCCGAACAAGAAAAAGATTTCGCCCTCCGCTACCTCGGCGTGGACGGTCAATCCTTTGCCTGGGATTTGATCCGCGCGGCATGGAAATCCGTCGCCGTCCTCGCCATCGCTCCCATGCAGGATGTTTTATCACTCGATGGTTCTGCGCGAATGAACTTCCCCAGCCGCCTCGGCGGCAACTGGGGCTGGCGCATGTCCGAAGATGATTTGCGCGAAGATCTGGCGGCGGGGTTGCGCGATTTGAATTGGATGACATTGAGGTAATGCTGCTTGAATGTAATTTTGCCATTTGATTACCTTACACTTTGTTTTTAGGACGCGGAAAACGCGGATGAACGCAGATTTTTTTGACAAAACGTCCGAAAAGACGCCTTGAATCCGCGTTTTTCGCGCTCGTCCGCGTCCTGATTTTAAGAGTGTAAGGTAATCAGTTTTGCCATTACAAAAAGATGAACGATCATTAAGAAACCCAAAACTCTCTCCGATTAAAGAGGGAGACGGATGGAGATGGATTTACAATGACTTCAAAATTCACCCGCAGAGACTTCTTAAAGGTTGCATCCATTGGGAGCGCATCAGCAATTGCCTTGTCTTGCGGAGTCTTTTCCCTGGACGAGGAGGAAGCCGTGACCGATCCATTATCCACGAGCGCGGATGTGCTGGCGCTTGGCGCGGGGATCGCCGGGCTTGCCGTTGCGCGCGCGTTGACCGAAAGGGGGCGCACTGTGATCGTCCTCGAGGCGCGGAATCGAATCGGCGGGCGGTTGTGGACGGATTCGTCGCTGGGTCTGCCGTTGGATTTGGGCGCGTCGTGGATACATGGCGTGGAGGGGAATCCGATCGCTGAATTAGCGAAAGAATTTGGCGTGAAGACCATGCCTACAGATGGGAAAAACGCCATTGAGTTTGCGGCAGACGGCAGCGAACTGCCCGAAGGCGAGTTCGAGCGCATGGAAGCCTTGTTCGAGGATATTTACGAAGAAGTGGCGGAGATGCAAGACAGCACGGATGACGATATGCCCCTGCAAGCCGTATTCGATCAAGTTATCGCCAGCCGCAGGCTTTCGGATGAAGACTTGCGCCGATTGAATTACTACATCCATTTGGTAACCGCGCTGGAATACGGCGCGGACGCCAAGGACCTCTCGCTGTGGTGGTGGGATCAGGATGAGGAATTCGGCGGAGAAGAAGCGATCTTTCCCGGCGGGTACAACCAGATCAGTGATGGACTTGCCAAAGGCTTGGATATTCGACTCGGAGAGATTGTAAAAATTGTCAGGTACGGAAAGGATGGGGTCGAGGTGGAAACGTCCGCCGGGAATTTTGTGGCAGACAAGGTTGTGGTGACGTTTCCGCTTGGGGTGTTGAAACAGGCGTCGGTCAAGTTCGAGCCGCCGCTTCCTGAATCAAAACAGGAAGCGATCCGAAGACTTGGGATGGGAGTCTTGAATAAAGTCTATTTGAAATTTCCAGAAGCGTTTTGGGGCGAGGATTTGGAGACGATCAGTTATGTCGGCGAGCGGCTGGGCGAGTGGTGCGATTGGTTGAGTTTTGCGCCGTTCACGGGCGAGCCGGTGTTGATGGCGTTTCACGGCGGCGATAGAGGTTTTGCGCTCGAAGACTTGGGCGACAATGAGATTGTGGCGGGCGCGATGCAAACCCTGCGTGTGATGTTTGGCGACGATATTCCCGACCCTGAGAGTTTCATCATTACGCGTTGGGGTAAAGACCCGTTTTCATTTGGCGCGTATTCGCACATCCCGCCCTTTGCCAGCGGCGACGATTACGACGCGCTTGCCGAACCTGTGGATGATGTGTTGTTTTTTGCAGGCGAGGCGACTTCGCGCGAATATCCCGGCACAGTGCATGGGGCGTATTTGTCGGGAATCAGGGCGGCGGGGGAGATTTGAGTTTATTCAAACTCGATCTCGATTTCCTCGTCGTCCGCCCATTCTTCGCTGCGTTCGAACTCAATATCCCCGAATAAAACTTCCTGTTTCGCCGTGACGCGGTAACGCTTGACCAACTCCAACAGCGCGAGGAAGGTCACAACGATCTCCACGCGGGTGGCTTTGTCTGCGATCAACCCGCTGAAGGTGGCGCGCTGGATGTTTTTCAAAGTTTTTGTGATGAGATCAATCTTTTCGCGGATCGTCACCTTCGGCGCGGTGATGATCGCGCCGAGCGGCTTTTTGGCTTTTTCCCTTGCGAATGCGGTCTCCGCCGCCGCCAGAAGTTTTTCCAAAGTCAGGTTCGAGAGGTCGAGTTTCGGCTCCGCCTTCGGCGGGGGGGCGACGCGCAGGAAGGCGCGCAGGTTTTTCGATTGCCGGTCTTCGAGCCAAGCGGCGATCTCCTTGTATCGCTTGTATAACTTCAACTGCTCCACGAGCGATTCGCCGGGGTCCTCTTCGCCGGTTTCGCGTTCGGGCGGGCGGGGCAGTAGCGCCTCCGATTTGATCTGAACCAATTTCGCCGCGATCACAAGGAATGCGGAAATCTCGTCGGGGATCATCCGCTCGAGGCTTTGGATGTGCGCGAGATATTGATCTGTCACCGAGGCGAGCGAGACAGCCGTAATATCCAATTCGGCGCGTTCGATCAAATTCAACAACAGGTCGAGCGGACCTTCATAAACCGGGGTTTGCACCTTGTAACCGGCGAGTTGATTTCCGAGAAAACCGTCCATAAGTTCGCGAATTATATCATCGCATTTTTCCGTCATTGCGAGGGCGAGCCTCAAACGGCGAAGCCCGAAGCAATCTTGTGTCTCGCGGAGGGGATTGCTTCGGGCGAAAGCGCATCGCCCTCGCAATGACATGCAGTTATAATCCACCCCATGACCAAGTTAACCCATCTCGACGAAACGGGCCGCGCGAAAATGGTGGATGTGAGTCACAAGCCCGATACGACTCGGGTTGCCGTCGCGCGCGGCGAAGTCTGTATGATGAAGACGACGCTGGATTTGATCCGCGCCGGGCAGATCAAGAAGGGCGATGTATTGACTGTGGCGCAAATCGCGGGTATCGCCGCCTCAAAGCGGACCTCGGACCTGATCCCGTTATGTCACCCTTTGCCGCTCTCGAAGGTGGACGTTGACCTCGAATTGGACGACTCGCTCCCCGGCGTGGTCATCACCGCCACTGCCAAAGTAACTGGCAAGACCGGCGTGGAAATGGAGGCGCTGACCGCCGTCTCTGTCGCCGCGCTGACGGTGTACGACATGGCGAAAGCCGCCGAGAAGACCATGCGGATTCAAAATATCCGTTTAGTGGAGAAGCATGGCGGCATGAGCGGGGATGTGGTGAATGAGTGAAGGGTGTCAGGCGCACAAGTAAACAGGTAGACAGGTAAAGATGAATCGAATCAAGTTATTATTTTTCGCCGCCATCCGCGACCGGGCGGGAGCGAAATCCATTGAGATGGATATCCCATCGGATATGACCATCCTTCAACTGAAAGAAAAGCTGGGCGCGGATTATCCCAACCTGAAAGAGTCCATGAAATCTGTCCTGGTCGCCGTCAACCGCGAATACGCCTTCGACGAGGCGGTTGTCCCCTCGAATGCCGAGATCGCCCTCTTCCCGCCCGTTTCCGGCGGCCAATAACAACCGCCCATCCCTGCTACTCTCTATTCTCTACTCTCCAATTTCACTCCCCCCATGTCCCAATTCCCAACCATCTACTCCATCACCGAATCCGAAATTGATTTGAACGACTTGCTGACAAAAATCACGCTTACATCAACGGGGGCGGCGGCGATTTTTACCGGCATGGTGCGCGGCATTACTTCCCGCGGCGACGCGCATGAGACGGAATATCTTGAATATGAGTCGTACGTCCCAATGGCGGAAGCGAAAATGAAGCAGGTTGCGGACGAAATCCGCGAGAAGTGGCCAGTCGTGGAGGGGATTGCCATCGTCCAGCGCGTGGGCAAGCTGTACCCGAAGACGCCGACGGTCTTGATCGCCTGTACCGCCGCCCACCGCGATACGGGCGTCTTCGATGCGGCGCGTTACGGCATTGACCGCCTGAAAGAAATTGTGCCGGTTTGGAAAAAAGAGGTTGGACCGAACGGCGAGGAATGGATCGAGGGCGATTACATTCCGAAGCCGGGAGAGTAAGGTAAGTCTATGGACTCGCGTTACCCGATGGATGCGCTTGCGATCCGCTCGAGATCGGGCGTTGTTGGAAAGCGTCTGCGGGCGGCGTAGGTCGAGTCGCTTTCGGGGTTGGTAAAGGTTCGAAGCGTTGAAGCAAGCCGGGGCGGGGAAGGAGAGGCGAAGCGTCACGCTTTTGACCGCCGCGTGTTCTTAAGTACGATCTATTCAAACTTATCGCCGGAGGATATATGCAGGAACGTATTGTGATTACGGGAATGGGGACTGTCAATCCGCTTGGTTTGAACGTAAAGGAATCGTGGACGAACGCCGTCGCGGGAAAGTCCGGTGTGGCTCCGATCACGCTGTTTGATTCGCATGAGGCGAAATTGCAGGTGCACATCGCGGCGGAGGCAAAGGGTTTCAAGCCGGAGGATTTTATGGACGCGCGCGAGGCGCGACGGCGCGACCGTTTTGAGCAGTTTGCCATTGCCGCGTCGAAGGAGGCTCTGGCGGATTCGGGATTGGAAGTTACAGATAAGAATACCGGGCGCATCGGCGTGATCCTTTCGTCGGCGATCGGCGGGTTGCACTCGTTGCAGGAAGCCACGTTGACGAATTATAAGGAAGGCCCGCGCAAAGTCAGTCCTTTTTTGATCCCGATGCTGATGCCGAACGGCGGCGCGGGCATGGCGGCAATTGAGTTTGGAATTAAAGGTCCCTGTTTTTCGGTGGCGTCGGCGTGCGCTTCCGGCGCGGATGGGATCGGCACGGCGTTGATGATGTTGCGGACGGGGATGATAGACGCGGCGCTGGCGGGCGCGTCGGAGGCGACGATCACATCCACTGGCGTCGCGGCGTTCGACCGCGTGGGCGCGATGTCGCGGCGCAACGACGATTACTCGATGACGCCCCAGCCCTTCGACAAGAACCGCGACGGGTTGGTCATGGGCGAGGGCGCGGCGGTTTTGGTTCTGGAGCGCGAGGCGGACGCGAAGGCGCGCGGCGCGGAAATTTTTGCGGAACTCGCGGGCTATGGCGCGACGGCGGACGCTTTCCATGTTACAGCCCCGCACGAACACGGGACGGGCGGGGCGGCGGCGATTCGCATGGCGCTGGATTCGGCGGGGGCAAACCCGGACGAGGTCGGTTACATCAACGCGCATGGGACCGGCACGCCGCTCAACGATCAGGCTGAGACTCGCGCTGTGAAGACGGCGTTTGGGGACCTGGCTTATAAAATCCCGATCTCGTCCACCAAGTCCATGACCGGGCACATGATGGGAGCGACGGGCGCGCTCGAAGCGATCTTTTGCGTGCGGGCGATCCGCGAGGGAGTCTTGCCTCCCACGATTCATTATGAAACCCCGGACCCGGAATGTGATCTCGATTACATCCCGAATATGGCGCGCGAGGCGAAGATTTCGCTGGCGATCAGCAATGCCTTTGGGTTTGGCGGGCATAACGCCGTGCTGGCGATACGAAAATATTCCTGACGCAACCTATTGCCGCCCAATTGGCGTTCTCCAACGCCTGATTCCGGGCTGGGAAGCGCGGGTTGCGCAGGTTATTCATCCTTGATTTTTGCTTGTGGTATGCAAAAAGCCGTGCTATAATCCGCCTTCGCGTTACTTGGAAATCAATCATACATAAATGTAAGGATGAACGGAAATGGCAGACCTGATGAAAGCCGTCGAGGCGAAGAATAACGAGAATATCCCGCAGATTGCCGCGGGCGATACGGTAAGCGTTCACGTCAAGATCAAGGAAGGCGACCGCGAGCGCATCCAGGAGTTCAAAGGCATGGTCATTCGCCTGCGCAACAGCGGCAACAATGCCTCTGTGACTGTGCGCCGCATGGCCTCCAATGGAATCGGCGTGGAGCGCACCTTCCTGCTCCGCTCGCCGCGCGTGGACAAGATCGTGGTGGAACGCCACGGCAAAGTGCGCCGCGCCCAGTTGTATTACATGCGCGAACGCACCGGCAAGAGCGCGCGCATCAAGGAAAGGTTTTCGTAAACTTCCCTCCACAACTCCGATGAAATTTCATCGGAGTTTTTTGCGCAGTACGACAAACTTCAGTTTGTCCCCGCGCAAAGCGCAAACTGAAGTCTTGCCCTGAGTTTGCCGAAGGGTTGCGGCGCAGCCGCGCTATGGTATCCTTGCCGTGCAAAATTTTGGAGGCGCGCATGGCGAAACCTTTGATCGGCATTACCACCTATAATACAAGGAATAAATTTGGGCGCGACGTTGCGGCGGTTCAGCATACATATATCCGCGCGGTGGCGCAGGGCGGCGGAATCCCGGTTTTGATCCCGTCCATTCTCGATGACGACGTTCGGGGCGCCCTTTATTCCCGTTTGCAGGGCGTTCTGTTTTCCGGCGGCGGGGACGTCCACATCAAATACTTTGACGGCGAAGATCACCCGCAGATTTCAGAGGTGGACGATTTGCGCGATACGACCGAACTCTCCATGCTTAGAAGCGCGGTTGAAGACGGCAAACCCATCCTTGCCATCTGTCGCGGCGTGCAGGTGATGAACGTGGCGCTGGGCGGCACGCTGTACACGCACATCCCCGATCAATTCGACACGACCATCGAACACAGCCAGGACGAATTTACCACGCTCATTCACCCGGTCAACATTGATGAAGACTCGCGGTTGGCGGAAATCTTCGGCGAGACATTATTGCAGGTGAACAGCCTGCACCACCAGGGATTGAAGGACGTCGCCTCTTCCTTGAGAGTGGTGGGTCATGCGCCGGACGGTTTGATCGAAGCCGTGGAATTGCCGAACCATCCCTACGCGATGGGCGTGCAGTGGCATCCCGAATGGCTGACCGACCAGCCCGCGACGCAAAGGCTGTTCAAGTCGTTTGTGGACGCGGCAAAGTAAATGGTTCGCAATGCGTAATCCGTAATTACGACTTGCGGATTATGCATTACCTTCCCCATGTCCTTCTCAAATCATCCCATCGGCGTTTTCGATTCGGGCGTGGGCGGGCTGTCCGTCCTGCGCGAGATGCGGGCGTTGATGCCGCGCGAGGATATTATTTATTTCGGCGATCAGGGACACGTTCCATACGGACCGCGCTCAATGAAACAGATACAGGATTTTTCAGAGGGGATAACGAATTATCTGCTGGCGCAAAATTCAAAAATCATCGTTGTGGCTTGCAACACGGCTTCGGCGGCGGCGTTGAAACATCTGCGCGAAACATTTCCCAATGTACAATTTGTCGGCATGGAACCGGCGGTCAAACCGGCGGCGGAGAAAACGCAAACGGGCAAAGTCGGCGTTCTCGCAACTCCCGCCACCTTTCAGGGCGCGTTGTACGCTTCCGTTGTCGAACGCTTTGCGAACGGGGTGGAGTTATTTCAAAATACTTGCAGCGGGCTTGTGCAGCAGATCGAGATGGGAAATCTGCATGGCGATGAAACGCGGAGAATTTTGGAAAACGCGCTTCACCCGATGCTTGAAAAAAATATTGATACAGTTGTGTTGGGATGTACGCATTATCCCTTCGTGATTCCGCTCATTCAAAAAATAGTTGGGGAAAAGGTCCGGGTGATAGACCCAGCCCCCGCAGTGGCGAGACAGGTCAAACGTCTGATCGAAGCGGGAGGGGCGGAGAATCAAAATGGGGGGAGAGTCCGCTTCATCACATCGGGGGAGGCGGATTCCGTCCAGAGAATTTTATCCACGCTGTTGGGTATCGACTCCGAGGCGGAATCGGTCATGTGGAAGAGCGACCGCGAGATAGCGGCTTGACCGCGAGCAGAGTCAGGTTTTCTCCCAGTTTGCGCAGTTCATCTTCATCTTTGAATTTCATCCCGACCATCGCCATGACGGAACGGGTGTAGGCGGGTTTGCGGCGAAAGAAACGGACGAGCGCCTCGCCGGTATCCTTTCCGCTCAATTCTTCCGCCGTCGCTTTGAATTTTCTTCGCCCCACCTGCGCGTCGAAGACCGGGTTGGCTTGGATATTCTTGAACCAATCGGCGCGCGCGCCGTAGGCGGCTTCAATGTAATAAGTATCGCTTTCAGCGTCGTAGTCCATCACATCCACCATCGAGTCGCGCCGCCTGCCGGTCTTTCTGCCTGTGGTGGAGAGCAGCATCCATTCCGCGCCAATAAGTTTTTCCCAGCCGCCCAAACCAATTTTGTGAAGCAGGAGCGGGAATTTGAAGAAGAGTTTCAACAGGGGATTGGGGCGTTTTCGAAGCATGGGATTCGCCGTGTTCATTGTGAGGCGCGGTTTGCGTTATGGAGTTGCCGTAGGGGTCGGCGTGGGCGTTTGGGCAAGGTTCTCCGCTTTTAGCAGGGTGTCCCATACCTGCGCGGGCGTCCTGTCTGCCCATTTGGGCAGCCGCGCCTGCCAGAGGGCAATCTCGGCGCGCAACTCCGGGCTGCTTTTGGTTTGCAGGGCTGCCAGCAGCGCGTCCATGCGCTTGATCCAATTTTTCGAAAAGCGCCATTCGCTTTTGGTGTCTTTCAACAGGAATTGAACGCCGGGTTTGGCTTCCAGCAATAACGCTTCGGCTTCTTTTCGCAGTGCCTCATCGCTGAGTAACAGGGCGGTGACTTCTGGCGTGTAACGGTACACTAGCGCAATGTAGGCTTCGCCGCCTTTGCTTGGGCGCATCACTTCATCGCGCGCGCGGCTGAGGAGACGCCCAAATTCGCGCGCTTCTTCGGCGGAAAGACTTTGCAATATCAACTCTTCTGGACTGCCTTCGGTTTGGAGCGTCTTTCCCTTGCGCGGCGGGAGCATATCCCAGATTTCCCTGCCGTTCTTGTTTTCAAAGCGCGGCAGCCAGAACCGCCACCAGCGGATTTCGGTTTTCAACTGCGGACTGGCTTGCGCCTGCATGTTCTCCATCAGGGCGAGGGCGCGCTTAACCCAATCGGCGGAGAGCCGCGCGCCATCTGCCTTACCCGCCAGCATTTCTTCCAGCAGCGGTTGGACTTCCAGCATCAGCGCGCTGGTTTCACGGCGCAGGCTTGCATCGTTGAGCAGCAATGCCGTGATTTCCGGCGCGTGGCGATAAGCCAGACGGATGTAGGCGTCGCCTTTCGGATCGGGCAGCATCACTTCATCGCGTACGCGGCTAAGCAGGTTGGAATAGGCTTCCCGCACTGCCGGTGGCTCGTCCTGCAAGGCGACATTTTCAGCAGGCGGCCATTCTCCCCACCAGGGAGTCGGCGCTGGAGAAGTAGGCGTGACGTCGCTGGTCGGCGTGGCGGGAGGCGGGTATGTTGGCGTCATAAAAGGAGTCGGGGCAGGCTGCCCGGAAATTTCGCCGGATGCGCCGATGACTTCTTTGATGAAATTGGGACCTTCCCAGCACACGCTCAAACCCGCTTCTTCGCCCGGACCTTGGGCGTACTCAACGCGAAAGGCGTGAAGCCCCTGCGTCAGGTTGATAGGCGGGCTGAAATACTCGTGCGGACCCTGCACGATCCAGCTTTCGATATGGGTTGCCCCGTCAATTTTGAGCCGCCCGCCGTCATCCAAGCCGCCGAGGTAAAAGCGGTATTCCCCGTCTTGCGGCACATACAGATTTCCCTCCCAATAGGCGCTCCAGAATGTGCCATTCACGCCCGGTCGCGGCGGGGATGTGTCGGTATCGAAGTTGATATTGGGTTCAACGGCGGCGTAGTCATGCGGGGCGGTGAAGGTCGTCCAGGTGATGGGACCGCCGATTACCCACTGCCCGTCACCCGCGTCGTTGTAATACAACGCCCCCAGCCCATCGGCGTAGTAACCGCGTCCGGCGGCTGCCTGCGGCGTGGATAACTGGACGGTTACGTCAATGCGCGCGTCAAGCCAGCCTGCCGCGGAAAACCATGCGCCATCCCGCCCGGCGTCCAGGTGCAGGGTGTAGCCGCCTGTCCCGCACGGGGCGGGGACGGAAACTTCCAAAGGCGTATCGCCGCTATTGGGCGTGGACGCTCCTGTTTCCAGCGCGGGAAGCGCGGTCAGTTCCAGCCATTTGGCGGGGTCTGGGTCCACGCCGGGCGGCGTCCATTGATACCCCAGGGTGATTTCATTTTCCGCCCAATTGCCGACGGAGGTGTTTTGAAGTTGAAGTTGCAGGGCGTAGGCCTGCGCGTTATTTAATGTTGGGAGAACGCCAGCCGGGGAGCCGAAGTTATCGTGCCAGAGCAGGTTCCAGCGGTCAACGGGGGTAATCAGGCTGCCGCCTGCGTCCAGAATATCTATGCCGGTGTAGTAGTGGGCGAGGATTTGGCGGTAGTCATCCCATGTGACGGGGTAGGCAGTCGTTTCGTCTCCGCCTCTTGCGCATTGGTTACCGCGCGACCAACGGACAGCGCCTTCCTGGCTAAACCCTATTCCGTGACCAAAGTTATCTGAATCGCAACTCACGCTAATCGGCTCTTGCACGCTTTTGAGATAGGGTTTGTCAAACGTAGCGTCTACTGTTTGCTCTTGAACATCGGCGAAAAACATTGCTTTGGCGGCAAGGCCGCTGGTATGAGATGCAATCGAATTACCGGAGGCAAGGGCGTCGCACGCCATGCGTTGCTCTGTGTTGACCGTGCTGTTTGCGCAAGGGTCGGTTTCGCCGGGTTCAAGCGGTTCTGCGGACGGATTGAGGCTGTCCCACTTATAGGGGATGAAGACTTGAAAGGTGTTAGAGTTGTTATACGGCTCGTCGGGAGGATTGTTGAGATAGTAGCCAAGATAGGAACGCGCAACCACCGTTTGGGCATGTAATGCGGTTGGTTCGGGATACTGTGATGGGTTTAGTTCCTGTGAGAGAACGCTCAATAAGTAGTAGGTCTCAATGGGTACATCTATAATACTGGAAGAATAAGGGTATGGCTCTTGGCGGCTATCTTCGCATTCGTAAGGGGAAGTATTATTGCAAAAGGCTGTACATCCAAAATTAGTATCGCCAACTTCACATTGAATGTCTGTGCGCGTGCCATCAGGCAGAAGGCGATACATTGTGATGATAACAGTCTCTGGAAACGGCGGGGCGGAATTTTGCGTTGCGTATGCGATTGATATATTATCCGCAAGTAACAGGAGAAATCCTAGTCCGACAATCAATCTCCAAAATGACCTTATCATGTTTCTCCTCCTTAGTGTTGGGCGGCAACCTGTATCAGGCATATCCGAAATTTGTCAGCCGGCGTTATTGCCGGTAAAGTGTCTCGCCAAGTGCAGTCCACCGCAATTGATTTCCTGTCTGGACTCCATACTGCTAAATTGTTTGTTCCGCCAAAGAGATGCCAAGTCAGCGCTTGTTGCGCCTGTCCTTGAATGACATTTACCAGAAACAAACCGCTTGTACCCCGCCCGTCGCCTAAGTTGGTACGCGCCAATGCCGTCAAGACCGGCGCATTGGGAACCCAATCTATAGTATCTATGAATGACCCTAAATCAGATTGATAAATAGCGCCGGTGGACACATCCAGAGTATTAATGAAGTTCCGCTTTATCAGTTCGCCAGGGTATGCGCTCGTAGTTATCATTGCGAGATAACGCCCGTCCGCGCTCCAGCGCAAATCATATGCCCATCGTGGGAGGGTATTTTCGACTCCCAAATCTATTTCACAAACCTGCCCGGTTTCGCTGTCTGCCAGAAATAAGAGAGCAGAGCCGTAGAAAGCGCTCCATCTCCCTTGCGGGTGGGATGCAATTTGGAGATTCCTTGCGAGAGCAGGGGTGGAAACGGGAAATTGAGGAAATTTGGAATAAACAAAGGATTCCAAATCAATTGGCGTAGTTTGGGCGCGCTCGGCAGTGCCATCCCAAATTTGGGGGCGCACACCTGCTGAAGGCGAGAGGTACATCAATTTTTCCCCAAGTAAGGCAGCAGAATGGAGGGAGACATCGGCGGAAATCAGGCGTTGTTTTTCAAGCGAGCCATAACTGATCCATAACTCGTAGCGGTCAACCTTCGACGAGTTGTTACTTTTTCCAACACTTGTTGTATAAGCCACAGCATTCAAATCTGAAAGCCATATAGGATTGCTTGAACCGTCTTGAACGGCGTAAATTTGGGATTGTCTCGTACGCGTGTTGAACGTTTCGATCGTTTCTTTTACGCTGCTCGGCTGGCGGCGTTTAATCAGCAAGGTCTTGTTGTCTGGCAGCCAGGCCACCAGGCTTATTCCATCTGGGCTGGATAGCACAACTTGGGGCTCGGAGAAAGAAAAGTTTTCCATCGCAGGAGATGCGATTGCACTTTCTTGGAAACCAAGTGATTCTAAAGGAAAAGCGCATTGCGGCGGACGATTTCCCGCAGGGGTAGAATGGAGGTTATAGGGTGTCTTCGTTGGCAACGGCGCGGTGGCGGTGATGCGGGGCGTGTTGGTTGCCGTACTTAGCTGCGCCACACCCGGCGCGGCGTTGGATCGGGCGACGACAGCCGAGAAGACCAATAAAATAAGCAAAACAGCCAGAAAGGGTTTGAGCAGGTTTTTCATCGCGTCCTCCTATGGTTGGGCGGAACGGTCCCAGCCGTATCAATGACCGCCCGGGATGGTTCAGTTTGACGATATTGAGTATAAGCAAAAAAACGGAAGTCAAGCGGGCTTGCAAGATTGAAAAGCGAATAAGCGCGATAAATCGGCGGGACAGAATGAATTTTGCGTCACTCCCTCGAAGCGACCCGAATCCCGGCGCCGATCAACAATCCGCCAGCCGGTTAGAACTGCTCGATGTTGCCGGTTTGACGGGCGACTTAAGAAAAAAGAAATTTCGGAAGCGTTCAATCTGCCGGAACGATGCTCATATCTTCCCCGCTGACTTGCAGGTCGCCGAGCGCCGCGAAACTCAATTGGCTCGAATCAAGATTGTATTTGCCTGTGATGCGCTCGAACAGGGCGTGATAACCCGCTTTGACCATCGCTTCCCATTTCAAGCCGAGCGCGTCCGCCGTTTTGCGAATCGCTTCGATGTCCTGTCCTTCGATTTCGACGAAGTTCCCGTAGGGCAGTTCATCGAGCATGACGTGAAGGCCGTTGATTTCGTATGTGGCGCGGTATTTTTCGTAGAACACGACGGGCGAAAAACCCAGCGCCTGCAAAAATTCCCGCGCCGCGTCAAAGTCCCCGACGGTGAATTCGATCTCCCTGCGGCTGAGGACGCCGCCCGCCTGCTCCGCGCTCGGTCCTTTGAATGTGAATTTCGCGTCGGCGTCCTTGCGCAGGCGCAAGACCTGTTTCTTCCGGCGCAACTCGCCGCCCGGGTTGTCGAAGCGCAGGTTGATCTCATGGATGCGCGGTTGAATCAAACGCGCCTTCAATTCAAGAAGGCGCGCTTCGATGCGTTTCAAATCGTTGATATAAAATTTGGCTTCGGTTTCGCGTCCGTTCATGATGCCTTCAATAAAAAGCAAGTCGGGTTGGCCATCCGACTTGCCATTTAATGCACGCTCAACAAGGTCTGTTTCTGCTCCACGCTTTCGCCCGGCTTTACGCGGATGCGGTCCACTTTGCCGTCGCGCGGCGACTTTAGTTCGTTCTGCATTTTCATCGATTCGAGGATGACAAGAACCTGTCCTTTTTTAACCTCTTCCCCCTCGGCGACGGGGACGGCGACCACGAGTCCCGGCATGGGGGCTTTGAGGTGGAATTCTCCGCCTTCGGCGACTCCGCTTCCCGCCGCCGCTTTGAGGCGTTTCTCGCGCTCATCCTCGACCTGCACCTGATACTGCCGCCCGCGCAACAACACCTGCCAGTTTTCATCGTCGGGGTAGACGAACGATTCGAACGATTTGCCGTCCAATAACAGCGAGAAGACGGGCTGTCCGCTTACGCTTTCAAAATTCACCGCCAGCAGACGGTCGCCCACGCGCACATGACGCTCGTCCACGATTTCAATCTGATATTCCCGGCCGTCCACAGTTGTCACATATTTCATTCGTCTGCCTCAATCAAAAATCATAAATCGCGAATCAACGGTGCATTCTTTCCCATCGCCCGACCCATTTCCAGTTGCTGGTGTCGCGTTCATTGCCGCGCACAACCTGCGCCGAGCGTTCGGTCTCCTTGTGGGCGACCAGCGTGGCGAGGATGGCGGCGATCTCCATCTGGGCTTCGTCCGGTTCGGAGGCGGCGTTCATCGAGAAGCGTTCCTCCACGAAGCGCGTGTCGAATTGCCCGCCCATGAAGCGATGCGAATCCATCAAGGTCTGGTGGAAGGGGATGTTCGTGCGCACGCCGACGATTCGATATTCCTCCAGCGCGCGGCGCATTCGCAAAATGGCTTGCGCGCGCGTCTCGCCCCAGACGATCAACTTGGCGATCATCGGGTCGTAATACGGCGTGATCTCGAAGCCGGGATACACGCCCGTATCCACGCGGATGCCGGGACCGGTGGGCAGGAGGCTGTGCGAGATTCTGCCGGTGGAGGGGATGAAGTTGTTGAACGGGTCCTCGGCGTTGACGCGACATTCGATGGCGTGACCTTGAAACTTCACCTCGGACTGTTTGTAACTAAGTTGCCGTCCGCGCGCGATGCGAATTTGTTCGGCGACGATGTCAATGCCGGTCACAAACTCCGTGACGGGATGTTCGACTTGCAGGCGCGTGTTCATTTCGAGAAAATAATAATTGCGATCCTTGTCCACGAGGAATTCAATCGTCCCGGCGTTGACGTAGTCCACCGCCTGCGCGGCTTTGACGGCGACGCTCCCCATCTTTTCGCGCAGGTCGTCGTCCATGAACGGCGAGGGCGCTTCTTCGACAAGTTTTTGATGACGGCGTTGAATGGAACATTCGCGCTCGCCGAGGTGGATCACATTCCCATGCGAGTCGGCGATGATTTGAAATTCGATGTGGCGCGCCCCCTCGACCAGTTTTTCGAGATAGACGTTGCCGTCCCCAAACGCCGATTCCGCCTCGCGCCTCGCGGACTGGAGCAGGGCTGGCATTTCCTCCAGGCTTCGGACTTCTCTCATGCCTTTTCCGCCGCCCCCCGCCGTCGCCTTGATCAGAAGCGGAAAACCGATGGACGGGGCAATCTTCAGGAGGTCGTCGTCGGTCATGTTGCCGACATCCTCCGTGCCGGGGACGACGGGCACGCCGGCTTTGATGACGGTGGCGCGGGCTTTGCCTTTGTCGCCCATTGCGGCGATGGACGATGGCTTGGGCCCGATGAAGGCGATTTTCAATTCCGCGCATTTGGCGGCAAAATCTTCGCGCTCGGCGAGGAAGCCGTAGCCGGGATGGATCGCATCCGCGCCGGAACGTTTGGCGATGTCGAGAATTTTGTCGGCGCGGAGATAGGATTCGCGCGACGGGGCGGGACCGAGCAAATAGGCTTCATCGGCATAGCGGACGTGAAGCGCGTTGCGATCCGCCTCCGAAAAGACGGCCACGGTCTCCAGCCCCAGTTCGCGGCAGGCGCGGATGATGCGGACGGCGATCTCGCCGCGGTTTGCGATCAGTACCTTCTTAAACATAATTGCTCCGCATGTTATATCTCCACGGTGAGACGGCTGTCTTCGGTCAGTCGTTCGAGAAAAGTAATTTGCAAATCCAATTGGCGATTGAACAGTTCTTCGCCGCTTTTCGTTCCCATGATTCCACCTTCGCGGTATTTCTTCAAAGTCAACAGGCGGTTTGAGGCTTGCTCTATCAATTTCTCGTAGTCTTCCGTCTCATTAAATAAGAGCAATAACCGGTAGGGACCGAAACGGTCAATATTATCCGCGTCGCTGACGATCTTCGACTCGACGGTGACGGGATGCTCGAAGTCGGCTTTATCGTCCACATGCGCGGCGATGGAATACAGGATATTGTCCATTGTTTCTTTTTCGTATCCCTGCCTCTCGAGAAAGGGGCGGGCGATGCGCGCGCTGACCCTTCCATGTTCCCTGCCGTAATCCTCCGCGTCGAATTTCGAGATGTCGTGCAGGATGCAAGCCGCCATCACAACTTCCACATCCGCGCCTTCCGTCTCTGCGAGGCGTTTGCCGTATTGGACGACGCGCAGTGTGTGTTTCCAGCGGTAGTCGAAGCCCGGGCTGATGTGTCCCGCCGCTTCTGTTGCGGCGCGGCGGGCTTTGACGAATTCGGCGATTTTTTTCAATCGTTCGGACATCTGTTTTTCCATGACGAGTTTTTGCCGCGCTACAGCGGGATGTTCCCATGCTTCTTTGCCGGGTTGATGTCCCGTTTGTTGCTGAGCATGGCAAGGGCGTTGATCAGACGCGGACGGGTTTCCTTCGGTTCGATCACATCGTCCACATAGCCGCGCGAGGCCGCCACGTATGGGTTGGCGAATTTTTCCTTGTACTCGGATACCAGTTCCGCCTTGCGTTGGGCGGAGTCTTGCGCGGAATCCAGTTCGCGGCGGAAGATGATGCTGACCGCGCCGTCCGGTCCCATGACGGCGATCTCGGCCGTGGGCCAGGCGAGGTTCAAGTCGCCGCGGATATGCTTGGAGGACATGACGCAGTACGCGCCGCCGTAGGCCTTGCGGGTGATGACGGTCAATTTCGGGACGGTCGCCTCGCAATAGGCGTAGAGCAGTTTGGCGCCGGAGCGGATGATGCCGTGATGTTCCTGATTTGTTCCCGGCAAAAAGCCCGGTACGTCTTCAAAGGTGATGATGGGGATGTTGAACGAATCGCAGAAGCGGACGAAACGCGCGCCTTTTTCGCTGGCGTCTATATCCAGAACTCCCGCCAGGACGGCGGGCTGGTTGGCGACGATGCCGACGGAGCGCCCGCCCAGCCCCGCAAAACCGACGACGATGTTCCCGGCGTAGTTTTCGTGAATTTCGTAAAAGTTTCCGTCATCCACGATCAGGCGGATGACTTCTTTGATGTCGTAGGGTTTGTTCGGGTCTTCGGGGATGATCGTGTTGAGCGCTTCTTCCATCCGCAATGGGTCGTCCGAAGTGGGGAGAAGCGGCGCGTCCTCCATGTTGTTTTGCGGAAGATACCCGAGCAGTTTGCGGATGAGGTAGAGCGTGTCCGCTTCGTTATCCGCCGCAACGTGGCACACGCCGGATTTTTCCGAGTGGACGCCCGCGCCGCCGAGTTCTTCCTGAGTCACTTCTTCATGCGTGACGGTCTTGACCACGTCGGGTCCCGTGACGAACATGTAGGAGGTGTTGCGGGTCATGAAGATGAAATCGGTCAGGGCGGGGGAGTAAACCGCGCCGCCCGCGCACGGTCCCATGATGGCGGAAATTTGGGGGATGACGCCCGAAGCCAGCGTGTTGCGCAGGAAGATGTCGGCGTACCCGGCGAGCGAGACGACCCCCTCCTGAATGCGCGCGCCGCCCGAGTCGTTCAGCCCGATGACCGGCGCGCCGTTCTTCATCGCCATATCCATGATCTTGCATATTTTTTCGGCGTGGACTTCGCCCAGACTGCCGCCGAAGACGGTGAAATCCTGCGAGAAGACGTACACCAGCCGCCCGTCAATCGTTCCCCAGCCGGTGACGACGGAGTCGCTCATGTATTTTTGCTCGTCGAGGTTGAAGTCGTGGGTGCGATGCACGACGAACGGGTCTACTTCGCGGAAGGAGCCGCGGTCCAATAACAGGTCGAGGCGCTCGCGCGCGGTCAGGCGGCCTTTTTTGTGCTGGACTTCAATGCGCGCCTGTCCGCCGCCGAGGCGCGACTGCGCTTTCAATTCATTCAACTGCTGGATGTTCTGCGTTTCGTTCATGTGCCTCTCTCGACATTGATTTCGCCGCGACGACGACGAGCGCGACGCAAACGATGTTGACGACGATTGTAAAGACGGCGTTCGGGCGCGGGTTTTGCCAGATGAGCCGTTCGCTCCAATACCAGACTGTGTAGCCTGCCGCCGCCCCGGTGAGCCATTTTCCGCTCCAGGCTTTTTTTTGCAAAACGCTCCAGGCGACGAATAGCCCGATGATAAACCAAAAAGTTCCGGCGACGAAGATTGCAAACGGCGGCATACGCGCGCCGTATTCCAGCAGGATGGCGCGCCAGGCGAGGGACGTCCATGCTTTCAGGGCGTTCCATGACGCAAGAATTAACACCAGTCCGAGGGCAAGGGTTACTGTGAAGGGGCGTTTCATGGGGCGATGAATTCGTATAAGGGCGGGACAACCTGAAGGTTGTCGTACTATTAATATTTGGGTTCTTCGAGCAGGTATAGCAAATCCTTGCCGCCGAAACTGCTGTAGCGCTCAAGGTAGGGCGCGAATTGGCCGTAATAGGGCGGCAGGGCAAGCAGGCGCGGATTGGCGAAGATGACGGTCATGCCCTGTTTGCGCAGATAGACCGCCGCATCGCCTTCCTGAAGGACGCGGAAATATTCGTAACTGTTGATCAACCCGTCCATGTTGACGATGGCGCGATCCTCGATGAAATAGCCGACGTTGCCGCCGCCGGTCATGCCGACGATTTCGCCGGGGAAGGTGTTGTCTTCGATGTAGGCGACGACTTCCATGTAGGGCAGGCTGGGGTCGTAACGTCCGTGTGGCATGGCGTATTGAACCAAGCCCCAGAATTGAGCGAGCGTGAATGTGCCGTACGCAAGCGCCGCCGTAATCAGGAGCGGATTAAGGAAGCGGATGCGGCGCAGGGGTTTGAGGATCAAGTCCAGGAACAGGCTGGCGGCGAGGGTGAGCAGGATCATCTGGCTGACCCAGTACCATTCCTTCGCGCCGCCGTAGGATGTGGCGGTGTAGGATAGGGTCTGAACGACGCCCGAGGCGAGCAGGGGGATGAAGCCGAGGTTGGAGAGCGCCTGCCTGCTTCTTTTTCGATAAATGAACAGGAAAACGAGCCAGACCAGGACGAAGATGGATAGCAACGCGAAATACCGTTCGGTTTCCATATCCGCGCCGCGGATGAAATGCGGGCGCAGGACATCGTTGAAATACCAGACGAGTTCGGTGAAGGGCTGTCCGCTGTCGAACGCGCCAGGACCGAGACCGAAATAGGAGGGCCAGTCGGACGCCGGGAATTCGTAGGCTGTGCTGCCCATGGATCCCCACCAGCGTTTGATCTGTCCGCTGACCGGGCTGGATGTGCCAAAGGCGATTTGGTTGAAGAACATGTAACCTGCGAGCAACCCAACGACGACGCCGTAATACGCCGCGCCTTCGCGCAGCCAGTTTTCCCAATTGGACTTAAGTTGCGGAAGCGGGGAATCGTCGGCGTGGGAACGGCTTGGGTTTGCGAACCAATGCCCGGCGAGGCGCGAGGCGAGGACGAGGGTCAGGGTAAAGATCAGGTCGTAGAAAAAAGCCGAACGGGGGAAGTTTCGTCCCAATCCGAATTGAACGAGCAGGATGTAAAGCCCGGCGGCGAGGGATGAGGCGAGGGATGAGGCGATTGCGGTTTGCCGCGCCCAAACCCAAAGCGACATCGCCCGGGGATGCCGGTATAAACCGAGGAAATAGAATACGGCGATCTTGACGACCAGCGCGATCAGGGTCGCTTCGACGGCGGAGGAAGCGTAGGCGGTGTTGTAGGATTCAAAGCCGACTTTCAGAAGGACCGCGCTCGTCATCGAAACGAAGATGAGGGCGATGTCGAGCGGAAGGAAGATGCGGAGCGGCGAGCGGCGAAAGACGACCCATATTCCGGCGAGGAGCGCGAAGAAGACCAGGTCGAGGCGGCTGAACATGGCGAGCGCGGCGGTCAAGCCGAGCGCGGCGAGTCGTTTTGGTGTAACAGGGTTCGTCCGCCATTCGCCTTCGAACTTTGAAAGTTGATAAAGGGTCAGGACGACAAAGAAAACTGCGATGGGCGTTTCCAACCCCAGTTTATACACGGTGGCATGGATGTAGGCGTTGAACGACCAGAAGATTGCTGCAAGAATCGCAACGCCTTCGGAAAGATGTTTTCGGACGAGGCGGTAGAGCAGGACGGACGAGGCGGCATGGAGAAGCGCGACCGCAACCAGCAACACGCGCAGGGGCAGGATGAGGTCGTAGCGCGCCAGCGCGAAGATCGGGATGCAGACCAGCATCCACAATGGGTGATAGCCGTTTGTGATGTTGATGCCGTCGAAGGTGCTGCCGTGACCTTCGGCGATGTTTTGGGCGACCTTGAAGTAGTAATAGGCGTCGTCGCGCGCGAACCAGTGATTTGGGAAGGCGTAAGGATCCGCCCCCGCCGCGTACAGGTGGATCGCCAACATGACGACGACGAGCGCGATCTCGAAGGCGGGGAATTTTTTGGGAAGACTCGTCCCTCGGGTTGTTTTTTGAAGTGGAAGACTCATGCGTTCGAAAGTCCGTCTTCCACAATTTTTATCTCTTCGCCGCCCAACCCGTATAACTCGTAAACGAGGGAATCTATCGCCTTGTCGGTGGTTTCGATCTGGCGTTCCAGCGTTTCTTTATTCCCAGGGTTTGTTTCCGCCGACAAACTTATATGCAACGCAAGCGCCTTTCCCACAAGAGAAATCATTTTGTCGCTGCAAGCCTCCACCTTTTCGGATGGCGGAAAAGGCAGGGATAAAACATCTTTTATCGTCACCTGGGGAAAATCATCCTTGACCGCCTGTGTGACCTGTTTGATATACAGGAACGACAATAAACGGCTGTTCAAAACGCCAAGTAGGAACTTCGCGTTCACGCCTTGCGGAATGATGGAGTACAGGTTCTTGTTAGTTATAAAAGTCAGGTCTGTGACGCAAGCCATCAGCCGCTGTCTGCGATTGACAAGCCTTCTCAACAGAATCCTTTCGTTTTCAAACCAGAAGAATTCCTTTGGACGCTCTTTTAGTTTGTCGGAGAATTCGACCCATCTATCTGTCTGGAGATTGATTTGATACCGATAGACATCCCCTTCGAAATAGCGGAAATGATTTTTCGAGGCTTGTTTTCTGACCAGCAAATCCGAATCGAATAGAACGCCTCGCCGCATCAGGCAAACGTCGCCGAGCGTTCTTGAATTTGCGGAGGTCAATTTTTGCAATATTCCAATGGTATCCGGGTCGAGGACGAATTTACTGCCGTCGGCGGTTTCCCAATCCTTTTGCCGTACCAGTTTGTAATTCAAATCCTCGATTGCAACGATCTTCTCCCGCTTTGGGTATGTGTAGGTTGAAACCAGATGGTTGTCGGCTGGCGGATTTTTTTCGATAACGTAAATCAAGGTGTCCACGTAGGCATCTTCAAAAATATCGAAGGGTAGCAAAAGCAGGTTTTCAACCCGTTGGGATAAAAGAGTGTCGCGCAATTTTTTATACTGCGGACCTCCCGTCCAACCCGAAGGGACGATATAAGAAAGCCGCCCGCCCTGTTTGGAAATTGAAAGGGTTTTCTCGATAAAGCAGGTGTAAAGGTCCTTCGTCCCGCCAAAAGTTTTATACTGGGAGGCGAAATAAAGTTCCTCGTCGTCTGTAAAAGACGCGCCATACGGAGGATTGCCGATTGCCACGTCGAATCCGCCGTTGGCAAAAACTTCCTTGAATCCTTCCCCCCAATCGAAGGGATTCACGCGAATAAATTCGCCAGGGTCGGCAAATAGTTTTCCGTCAAAGTAATCGGGACCGATAAGGGAATTGCCATATTTGATGTTGTTTCCCAAATCGGGCAAAATCCTTTCCATGCCGAGTCCCAGTTGACCGTTGGCGTTTTCGAGCATTTTCAAAAGCAGGGAAAGCTTGGTCACTTCCACGGCCTGGCTGTCCACATCCACGCCGTGAATATTGTTGAGCAAAATTTCCTTCCTCTTGGCGGTGGTCAGTCTCCATTCGCCTTTGACGTCCACAATCCCCTCTCGAATTACGCGCCTGCCTTTCGCGTCCTCCTTTTCCTCCGACCGTCTTTGGTACGTAACCGCCTGGTACACAGCGGGGGATTTTCCGCCCGCCCATTTTTCGGGGTCGTTGGCTGTGTACCAATTCAAATGCCAGTCCATCAGGAACTGGTACGCGCCGAGTAAAAACGTCCCCGAACCGCAAGCCGGGTCAACGATTTTGAGCGAGGCGATTTCCTTCGGGGTTTTGCCTTCGGTCAATTTCCCGACCGTATTTTTGACGATGTACTCCACGATGTAAGTCGGCGTGTAATACACCCCGCCCGCCTTGCGGACTTCAGGTTTCTCCTCCACTTTTGCCTGGTGTCCCGCAGTAAGTCGAATGACCTTTCCGAGAAAACGCTCGTACACCTGTCCCAAAATATCGGAGGGGATGTATAAAAAGGCGTACGGGCTTTTTGGGTAATATAAATTCGAAATGATGTCCTTCAACACCCTGTCGTCCATCGTAAGCGAAAGGGTCAAATCGTCCGGGCGGCTGACCGATTCTTTTTCTTTTCTAAAGTGGAACAAGCCGGAATTGTATTTTGTGTCCGCCCGCTTGAACAATTTGCGCAATTCGTCATATATCCCGTCTTTATCCGCAATATCCTGCAATTGATTTTCGGGTTCTATGCCGCGTTCTTCGCAGATCCGCAAAAAGACAATGCGGTCAATCGTCATTTGCACGGCATAGTTCAAACCGGCAATGTCAATCGTTTCGTTTCGCAGGGCAATGTTTTTCGCAAGCGATTCGCGCCAGCGTTCGATTTCATGCAGGAAGGCGTCGTCAACGTCGTCCGCGCCTTTTTTGCCCTTCAGTCCGTCCGCGTATTTTGCGAGAGAGCCGTTTCGCACCGCTTCAGGCGAAAAGATTTTTACGATTTCTTCCCATCGTTTTTCGTATTCCTTGTAATGGACGAGCATGATTCGCCCGAAGGAAACCTTGTCGTTGTAACTCGGCTTGGCGCGGCAATCATATACGGCGAAATGCTCGAAGTCGGTCAGGATGTTAATGGGGAGTTTCGCGCTCCAGCCGTATCTCCTTAACTGAAAAGCCGCGTCCTGACTGCTCTCTATTTTTACGGACGGCTTCTTGGCTTCGACGAGAAAATCGAACCTGTTTTTATTTTCCCTGCTTGCGCGAAAGGCATAATCCGCCTTTTTGCCCTGCCCCGCCACCTCAACGGAAAATTCATGGACGACTTCCTTGTTGGATTCGTCGTCCCCCTTTTCATTCGATACGTCCCAGCCCAGCGCCGTAAAAAATTTATCCAAAAATTCGCGGCGCAATTCGGTTTCGTTCTTGCTCGAACGATACGAATCCAAATTCTGCTCGAAGGTCTCGACCAGTTTTTGAATGATCGCGAGGGCGGCGGTGTGCGAAGTCATTCCCTGATTTTACCTGATTCGACTTAAGCGATCTCCAGCGTGATCTTTCCAAAATTTTCACCGCGCCATAATCTTTCCTGCGCGGCGGCGGCATCTTCGAGCGGATAGGTTCTGTCAATCACGGGCTTGAGTTTGCCTGCCACAACTAAATCCATCGCCTCGGCGAAATCGTCGAGCGTGCTCATCGTCGAACCGATGATGGAAAGATGCTTCGCGAATATATAACGGTTATCAATCTCAAAGCGCGGACCGCCGCTGTTGCCCACCGTCAGCAGGCGCCCGCCTTTTTTCAGCGCGCGGAAACTCAGCGGGAAGGTCGTGCCGACATTGTCCACGACAACATCCGCGCCCTGCTTGTTCGTCGCGACGAAAACCGCTTTCGACCAATCCTGCTCTTTCGAGCGGTCAATCAGGATGTCCGCGCCGAGGGATTCGGCTTGTTTGAGTTTTGATTCGTTCGAGCCGATGACGACGACCTGCGCGCCGAGATATTTGGCGACCTGGATGGATGCCGAATTCACGCCTCCTCCCGCGCCGACGATTGCCACTGTTTCCCCAGCCTTGACTCCGCCGCGTTTGACCATCGAATGCCAGGCGGTCTGATAGACCAGCGCCGCGCTGACCGCAAGGTGATAATCGTAGTCGTCCGGCAGTTTATACAGTTGGCGGACGGGCAGGCTGATATATTCCGCGTATGTGCCGCGCACGGTCTCGCCGAGCAGATGCCATTTGACGCACAGGTTATCGCGCCCCGATTTGCAGAAGTTACATTCGCCGCATCCGAGGTTGGCGTTGATGACGACACGATCGCCGATGTTAAATCCATGTGCGCCTGCGCCCAGTTCGACGATCTCGCCCGCCCCATCCGCGCCGTTGATGTGGGGGAGTTCAAGTTTCAAGCCGGGCCAGCCGTTGCGGACGAAGACGTCCATGCGGTTGAGCGCGGCGGCATGAAGTTTGACGAGGGCTTCGCCGGGTTTGGGTAGCGGGGTGGGGAAGTCGCCGTATTCAAGGACTTCCGGTCCGCCGTGTTTGTGAAAGAGGACTGCTTTCATGGGTTTGCCTTTTTTGTAAAACAAGCCTATAGGGTTGTTTTACTACGGAGCGATTGCAAATTCGATGATAACCGACTTGACCGGCGAGGCTCCGAACGCATCCACGAGCGGAAGGTTGCGGCTCGAGGCTTCGACATGGCAGCGATAGGTTCCCGGCTCGAAGCGGTTCGCGATCACGCCCTTGCTCCTTCCGTCGGCGAACGATTGGGAGATCGCCGCCAGCGGTTCGTACGGTTCGTCCGTCGGCTCGAAGTCGGGGTCCTGCGTGAGGACGATGGAATCAATGAAGATCGCCATGAACTCCGGCGCGTCGTCGTTGAAGTCGCGATTTATGGAGGCGTTGAACTCCCCGGCGGGGACGGCGAAGGGTCCGACCCGCTCCCAGCGCCATTGATCGAGTCCGTTGATGTCGGTGTTTGCGAATATCCGGGTCTCTCCATTTATGGAGAATTCCATCGGGGAATGATCAACGACGCGTTTGTAAGAACGCGCCCAGAAATACAATGCGCCGGGTTCGGCGTTGTCGCCGGAAACGGCGATCGGCGCGGAGCCGTAATTGTCCATGATGAAGCCGCCGCCGTTCCAGCCGGAGGCGAAGGAAGTCTCGATCTGCCAGCCGGCGGCGATCGGAAGAGTCTCCGCCTCCATCCAGTTTCGTTCGCGCAACAAGCGGTTGCATTGCAGGGATACGTTGTCCGCTTTTCCCTGCGAGAGACTCCATGCAAAAGCGCCGGAGGACTGCTGTTCGAGCGAGATGGAGGCGCTGACGCAATCGGGGTTCGCCAGCGATTCCGCGTCAATATCCACGCGGGTAAAGAAGCGCCCCTCGCTCCATTCGGCTTTGGGGTAACACCTGCGCAAGCCGTCGGCGAGCGCGTCCCTTTTAATGCGGTCGTCAGGCGTGGCTGTATCCAGCAGGACGGTGCGGTTCATGCGCGGGCTGAGGCTGTGGATTTCCGGTAAAACTTTCTCCAATGCGACGGTTCGATACGCCTCCTTCAAAGACTCAGCCGGGAGTTTTTCCAGCATGAAGAGTTCGATCATCTGGTATTCGTTGTTCAGGGCTTCGTCTCCCTCCGGCACAGCGGCAAGGACGATGAAGTTATCGGGGTCGGCGGCGTCTCCCGCGAATTCGGCGAGTTCGCGGCGCATCTGGCGGTTGTCGAAGTCAATGACTTCGTTGAAGTAGATGTAGAGGTTGAACATCGGAAGCCAGGCGAGAACCGCCATGCCTGCGGCAAGGAGGATCGGTTTGTAGGCGTTTCCCACGGCGCGCAGGGTTTCGCGCCCGAAAACATACAAACCAATCCCGGAGAGGATGTACGCCGCCGGGAGCGCGGGATAATACAGACGCCCGAACGGGGAGTGAGTCGCTATCGGGACGGGAAAGACGAAGAGCAGGAACCAGCACAAGGTCCAGAAAGGGAGGCGGCGTTTCCAGGCGGCGATGGAGGCGGCGATTCCAAACGTCAGCCAGGGGAGCAGAAAAGCGTTCAGCAGGGGACCGCTCCGGTTGTAGAGAAAATCATCGTAGGTATGGACGTACCAGCTGGCGATCACTTCGCGGAAGTGAAACCATAACGTGAACGCGCCGCTCTCCCAGCCCTTCGCCCCGAGGTCGTAATAGGACATCCGTCCGGCGATGTAGGGAACTAGAAAGGGCAGGGCGAGCAATGCGGGGGCGAAGAATGCCGCGGCGTTTCGCAGGGCGTCTGCGGGCGTTTCTTTTTTGCGCAGGAATTCGGCGGCGACAATGACAAGGGCGGCGAGTCCGAGGGGCCAGACTGTGTCGTAGGTTAGCAAGCCGAGGGCGAGCGCGATTCCGGCAACGGCGAAGGCCGCCCAATGCCTGATCTTTATGGCGAACGCCAGGATCGCAAAAGTCAGGATCGGCCAAAGTTTGACGTGGCTTTCGACGTTCGCCAGCCTGCTGGCGCTGATGTCGAAGATGGAGGCGGCCGCCAGCCATGAAGCGAGCAGGGCGAGGGGCATGGCGGCGACCTGGCGAAGGTACATGTAAAGGACGAGCGCGGCGATCACGCTGAAGAGCGCCACTTCGAAGCGCGCGGCGTATAGCGAGGGTCCCATGATCCTGTGGAAGAGGGTTTGCATGTAAAAACTGACGGGCAGGGCGTCGCGGTGATATAAAGCGGAGATGTCCGGTTCGCCGCGCAAGCCGAGCCAGACGACTTCCGCCGTCCATTTGGCTTCGTCGCCTTCGATGCCGTAGGGGAAGGAATCGAGTTGATAGAAGCGGGCAAAGGCGGCGAAGGCAATCACCCCGGCGACAAGCGCAATTTCCACATGGCGCGGAAGCGGGCGCGGTTCGCTTATATCCTTTTGGGCGTTTTCCCGATTGAGCAAACCCCACACAAAAAAGCCCGCGCCTGCCATCAAGTACAGCCCTGCGCCGAGAGCGCGCTGATCGTCGCGGGCAAGCGCCCATTGCGCGGCGCCCGCGAGCGAAAGCAAACCCCAAAGTAAACCCGCCTGGATTTTGCGCGGGGATTTCTTTACGGCGGCGAGGATCGTCAGACCCAGCGCGGCGAGTCCGCCCACGACGTTGACAGTCGAGGCGGTTTGTTCGAAAAACAGGACAAGGTGGTTTCTCTGCCAGTGGATGAAATAGAAGGGACGCCCCGGTTGATCGGGCAAGCCCGGCGCTGCGCCTTTTATTTGGGCGGGAGAGGAAAGCCAGGCGAACCATATGATGAAGATCGCAACCGCGCCAAGCGTCACTTCCCATCGGCGCTCGGAGATGAATTTGCGAATCTTCTTCGCCGCTTCGTTGTCCTCATCTGGAGGGGAGGGGGAGCGGTGAAAAGTGAAAACCTTGTGGGGGGCGACGGATGGAAGCGCCGCCGCTTTGGATGAGTCGGCGGGCTCGGTTGTCTTGGCGGTTGGGGATGTTGCCGGAGACGACCCGGACGGGGATGTTTCGGCGGCGGGCGTGGGAGGAGCAGCCTCAGGGGACGGATCAGGTTTCGGGGAGCTTGATTCCGGTTCGGGGGCGGCGGGCGCGGATTCGGCCGGAGACTCCGAAGCGGAATCCGCCCATCCCCTGCGTTTCGCCATGAACATCAAGACGAACGCCAGCGCGATCGCGGCGACTGCGGGGGCGAGCGTCCATAAAGGGATGAGGTCCATGGACGACGCTACTTTCCCAATTCAAGTCTTGAGATGACCAGCCTTTGAATTTCGCTCGTGCCTTCGTAGATTTCGGTGATCTTCGCGTCGCGGAAGTAGCGCTCGACGGGCAGTTCGCGGCTGTAGCCCATGCCGCCGTGAATTTGCACCGCTTGATGCGCGACGTACATGGCGGTCTCGGATGCGAACAACTTCGCCATCGAGGCTTCGAGCGAATAACGCCCGTCGTTTTCCTTTGCTTTTTCCTTTGCAAGCGCGGCGTTGTAAATGAGCAGGCGCGAGGCTTCGATGCGGGTCTTCATGTCGGCGAGTTTGAATCCCGTTCCCTGAAATTGTCCGATGGGCTGACCGAACGCCTCGCGCTGGGTCGCGTACTGCCGCGCCGCTTCGTAAGCCGCTTCTGCGATCCCAAGCGCCTGGGTGGCGATGCCGATGCGGCCGGCGTCCAGCACGGTCATGGCGATCTTGAAGCCTTCGCCTTCTTCGCCGAGTCTGTTTTCAGCGGGTATGCGGCAGTCTTCGAAGGTCAATTCGCAGGTCGCCGAGGCGCGGATGCCAAGCTTCGGCTCTTTCTTTCCGCGGGTGAGCCCGGGCGTGTTCCCCGGAACGAGGAAGGCGCTGACGCCTTTTTGTTTTTTTGCGGGGTCGCTCATCATGAAGACGACGAAATAGTCGGCAACGGGCCCGCTGGTGACCCAGGATTTGCGCCCGTTCAAAACGTAGGAGTCGCCGTCGCGGGCGGCGCGGCTTTTCATCGTCCCGGCGTCCGATCCGCTTTGGGGTTCGGTGAGCGAATAGGCGCCGACGGATTTGCCCGAGGCGATGGGCGTGAGGAATTTTTTCTTTTGTTCTTCCGTTCCGAACTTGAGGATGCCGTGACAGTAAAGCGAGTTGTTGACCGACATGACAACGCCGTGCGAAGCGTCTGCCTTGCTGATCTCTTCGAGAGCCAATACATAAGCAAGCGCGTCCATGCCTGCGCCGCCGTATCTTTCGGGAATTTCGATGCCCATGAAGCCGAGTTCGCCCATCTTTTTGATGGTGGCGTGTGGAAATTCGCCCGTCTCGTCGTATTCGGCGGCGATGGGGACGATCTCTTTCTGCGCAAAGTCGCGCGCGGCGTCGCGCAGCATTTTATGTTCCTCGGTCAGTGGGTAAATGGGAAGGTCGGTCATTGGGCCTCCGATATGAATGTCCGAATTATACCGTGACGGGGCGGCAAACCTTCGGCGTGGAAAATTCGGCTCTCTGGGAACTGCCGTAATTAAAACCTTTTGGACACGGATACTTCGACAGGCTCCGTACAGGTTTCACGGACAACACGGATTTTTTGAATTCCTTCCGTGAAATCCGTCTTATCCGTGTACCGAATCACGGCAAGTCCTAAAGACCCGGAAAATTTCGATGGACGGAAACCGGCGTCGGCGGGGCGCGAGGCGGCATCTTCGATCGGGACCTCCGCATTGACGGCGCATCCAAAATCGTTATAATGCGAAACTGCTTCGAAACGACTGCGCGCTTTAGATTCATTTCATCATTCGATTTCTGTTTCAATGTCCGGCTCCTAACCCGGAACAAACATCCTGCTTTCTATTCCTCATCCTCCTTCATCCTTCATCATTAAATGTCCTCCTTCCCCGTCAAAATCTACATCGTCGCCCTTGTTCTGCGATTGATCCCCGTTCTGTTGACTGCCAACCTCGGCATCGGGCTGGACGACATGTTCCAATACGATATGCTGGCGCGCAGTCTCGCCGCCGGTCACGGATTTCGCTGGTATGCTCAACAAGACCTCAAATTACTCGAGCCGTATGTTGACTTCGATCTCTCGACTGCGACCGGTTATGACCCCGAATTCGGGGTTTACACTTCCTTCCGCGCCCCATTGTATCCCGCCTTCCTTGCGTTGATCTATTCCTTCAGCGGACTCGACTTCTCCCGTTTCTTCGCCGCCCGCCTCGCGCAGGCAATATTTCTCGGCGCGCCGCTGGCGCCGCTGACATATTTTGTTTCTAAAATCCTCTGCGTCATGCGTAATCCCAAAGCGGACGTTAGAGAACGTCCGCTGCGCGATGGCGGCAATGGCGAAAAAACCTCCCGGCTCTCCGCGTGGATCGTCGCCTGCTATCCCATGTTGCTCGTCTATCCTCTTGGATTGGGGACCGAAAATCTTTTCTTCATTCTGCTTCTTTCTTCTTTTCTCTTTCTCCTCAAATCGCTTGCCCGACCCTCTGCCTTCCGCCTCCTGCTTTCCGGTCTTCTCCTTGCTCTCACTGCTCTCACGCGATCCGTCATCCTTCCTTTCGCGTTTCTTGCGTTTGGGGCTTTGTTTTTTCGGCATCGTAAACGGGCCTTTCTTTTTATCTTTGCCTTTCTTCTCGCAATCTCTCCCTGGATCGTCCGCAATTCTCTCTTGCATGGCAAACCGACCGGCATCGAAACCTCGCTGGGGTACAACCTCTACCTCGGCTATCACCCCGCAGGGAACGGCTCCTTCGTCTTCGGACCCTCGCTGGATTTGCTCGCCATCATGGACGATTCCGAGCGCGATTTGGTTGGGACGCGGAAAGCGCTGGAATTCATCCGCGCCGAACCGGAACGCCTCATTCCGCTGGCGCTCAACCGCCTCGGCTTTTTCTTCGGCTTGGAGAAGCGCGTCCTGATGTATTTCTACTCCAATAACCTCCTCGGTTATATGCCGCTCCCATTATTATTGTTCCTCTCAGCCGTCCTGCTCCTGCCCTTCGTATTTTTGAGCGTGATTTCAGTGATTGGATTTTTCGCCCTCGAATCTTCCCCGCAAAAGGCGTTGCTTGGATTGCTTTTCCTTGCCTACATCCTGCCGCACGTCCTGATTCTCTCCGAAGACCGATTTCACCTCGCGTTGATCCCTTTCTTTGCGATATTGGCGTCTCACGTTTTGATTTCAATTCGCGAGAAAAAGATGGATTGGAAGATCGCCCGACCTTCGACATTGTTTGCCGTCGCGTTGGTCGTGTCGCTCTTTCTAAATTGGGGGCTGGAATTAAATAGCGATGCGGATAAAATAGCCCAACTCCTCAGCCCAACCGGCAACCAATCCCACTTCCCCTACTGATTCCCGTCAAAAGACCTGATGGGTTTTTGAAAACCTGTCGGATCTGCGATTATCGTATGAGAGGCGTATGAAATATCTCACCGGCGAAAAACTGAACTTCGATTGGAAGATCGTCACCGTCACCGTCGTCAGCGCCCTGTTGTTGATGGTGGACCGCTATCACAAGATATTCGAATCAAAATATTGGGATCGCGTTCTGCTCTATCTCGTCATTCCGTTGGCGATTACCCTGGTCTTTTTCCGCGAGAACCCCCGCGAATACGGCTTTCGATTGGGCGACTGGAAACTCGGTTTGACTTATACCCTTTTGGGCGTCGTCCTCATGGCGCCGGTCATTTATTATCTCGGTCACGATAACGAAGCGATGAGGAAGTATTACGAAAAATACGTGACCGGACTGCCGTGGACAACCTTTCTTGATCTGGTCGGGTGGGAATTCTTCTTCCGCGGGTGGATACTGTTTGCCTACGCCCGAAAATTTGGAAACGAAGCGTTGTGGCTTCAAGCTGTCCCATTTGCGCTGGCGCATATCGGCAAGCCCGAGGTCGAGACGTTATCCACCATCTTCGGCGGGTTCGCCTTCGGCTGGGTGGCGTGGCGGACGAAGTCCTTCGTCTATCCGTTTTTGATCCACTGGTTCATCGGCACGTTCATCATTTTGGTCGCGGCGGGGGTTGTTTGATATGCCCGAATACGAAGCGCGTCCGGCTCTTGAATCCGAATCCGCTCAAATCAAGGAATTGATCCATCTGGCGGGCATCAACCCCATGGGGTTGGATTGGAGGCGTTTTCTGGTCGCCGTCGAAGGCTCGGGGCGGGTGATCGGCTGCGGGCAGGTCAAGCCTCACGGAGCGGGTATCCTCGAACTGGCTTCGATAGCCGTGCCGCCTGACTATCGCGGACGGGGAATTGCCCGGCGAATCATCGAAGGGTTGCTGGCGAACCATCCGCGCCCGTTGTATCTGATGTGCATGGAGCATAACGGACCCATGTACGAAAAATTCGGCTTTCGTTCGATTGATTATGATGAAATGCCGAAGTACTTCCGGCGCATGAGGAGGATGTTCGACGCGGCGAAGATCGTTCGCCGGATTGACGAGGGGTTGTTGATCATGAAGTTGGAGTAGAATCCCCGGCATGAAAAACGCGCTCTATACGCTGGTCGGCGTGATGGCGGGATTTGCGCTCGCGGGCTTGTTGTTATTCATCGTCCGCGCGCCCGCGGGCGAACCGATCTCGCTTCAGCCTGCGCCGACGAAGGAGCCGATCGCCGTGCATGTCGTCGGCGCCGTGCCGCGCCCGGGCTTGTATGAATTTGCCGAGGGCGCGCGCATCCAGGACGCCATAGACGCGGCGGGCGGTTTGCTGGCCGGCGCGGATGTCGGCGCGATCAATCTTGCGGCGCTCCTCGTGGACGGTCAACAGTTGAACATTCCATTCAAGGCGGGGCAGGAACCATCATCTCAATCCACTGGCGGGGGCGATGAAGGGTTATCCCTGCCCGGCGCGACCGAACCGCCGGCTGAATCCGGCGGCGCGACCGAACTCGTTAATATCAACACTGCTTCGTTGGAGGAACTTGACAGCCTGCCCGGCATCGGTCCCACCATCGCCCAGCGGATTATTGACTACCGCGAGGAACATGGCGGTTTTCAAACTGTCGAAGATCTGTTGAACGTCTCCGGCATCGGTCCGTCCACTTTCGACCAGATCAAGGATTTGATAACGGTGTAATTCGGGTCTTTTCCGCGATTTTCTCTAAAACTTGCAACTCTCGTTTTACCCAACGCGGCATTCCTTCGCGCAGATTTGCAAGCAAGGAGGCGTTGTTTGCTATCGCTGCGTCAAGTTCTATCCAAACCGGCAAGAAACCCAACTCTTTTTCGTACTCGTCTAAATTTTGCTTCTCTGTAGTATTCTTCACTTGACACCAATAATAGTATGAAGTCATCTTGAAAACATCATATTCTCTTTCGAGCGGAAGGTCGTACTCGATTACCTTCAGAAAGGGGATGATTTTTCCTGCAACTTGTTTTCCGGTTTCTTCCGCCACTTCTCTTTTAAGCGCCGCTTCATGGCTCTCGCCGCGTTTAATGCCGCCGCCAGGGAATTTATAATCCCCGTTTTTCCTGGAATAAATCATCAACAATTTTTTATTGTCAGCAATGACGCCTCGAACCGCTTTCCTTGAAATTGTTCGACCATTGACGTCAACTTGTTCGTTATGAAAAATATCCTTCAGCAATTTCATTTGCCAGCCTCATTTATTCGCCTTGGCGTCTGCGCTTCCACTGCGCGCAGAAAGCATCCTGTCCGTCAGGCGCGGTTTTATAAACGCGCCTGGTCAATTGCGGCAGTTTGAAAATAGGCGATTATGATTAATGCAGGAATTGCGGCTAAATAATTTATAACAATGACGACAAGAGATATGCCCAATACAAGCCACCAAGATTCATTTTTAGCCTGCTTTGTCGCGACTAAATTGTTAATTTCGTCTTTCATTGTTTCGTTGTGCCATAAGTAAATAAGAATTGGGTAAACAATGGTGACAGGGATTATGAGCCAGATGGGGAGACTTGTGACAATCATCGTTGTGGCTGCGCTGATGGTCATGGAAATTATAAACCCTGCGGCTCCAACAATTAAGCCGCCTCTAAACTGCTCTTTTTTATCCAGCCTTTTGAAATTAATGGCGACAAGTATTGCGCCCGCCAAAAAACCGCCAAGCGCCGCGGCGATGACGGCTTGCCACACCGAGAAATATCGAGGAGCGTTTTTTATTGTTATTTCTTTGCTTATATCCGAAAGAACCTTTTCCTTTTGAAGATCAAATTCGGCTTGCGTCACAATTCCTTCGTCCAAGAGCATTTTTATCTTTTTCATTCGCTCTATCTCGGAGGATATGGGCTTTTCAGTTTTCGATACAATGGACATGCTGAGAAATCTTTTTGTTCGTTCTTCGTCTTCCGGCGTGGAGATATAGAAT
>WBZR01000729.1_pt1 | contig 48308 bp, 13 predicted proteins | sample 5204231 | NCBI WGS metagenome assembly WBZR01 (sample SAMN12412403, study PRJNA552823) | activated sludge metagenome | isolation source: activated sludge from anammox sidestream of wastewater treatment plant... | place: USA: Virginia | collected 2017-08 | reverse complement strand
TGTGTTCTCATAGTCATGCAAATAAATAAATCATTTTAAACAACATTTATTTTAAAAATATCATTTTCTTTGAAGAAATAAATTTGTTCGCTCTTAATTCATAAATATAAATACCGCTTGCAATGTCAGTTGCTTTCCACTGGTAGCTGTATCTTCCTGCTTCCAATGTTGTGTTTACTATTTCATCTACCTTCTGTCCCAATGTGTTGTAAATTGTCAGAGTTACTTCCGATGCTTCTGGCAAATCAAACTTTATTGTCGTTGATGGATTAAATGGATTCGGATAGTTTTGTTCTAAACTATATGCTTCCGGTATTTCTCCTTCTTTCTCTATCTTCAGCTTATTGACTGATTCATTATTTATTATTATTTCTTCGCCATCTATTACTCTGTGACTTCCTGCTTCCTCTCCATTCACTATCTCTACCAATCTATATTCTACCCCATTCTTCAGGTTTGTAATTTTTATTCTTACCGGATATTCTCTCGCCTGTATCTTTATTTCTGCTTCTTCATTTTCTGTTAACCTGTAATCGTCTTCCAGTCTTGCATCAAACGCTCCTGCTGGCGGTACTGGAGGCAGACTATAACTTTCACTTCCTATTCCACCTGTCAGTTTTCCGTTAAAGTACAACCTCTGCGTGTTGTTCTCTCTGTCCGTTATTTCTATCTGACTGAATTCTTTTGTGTTTTCTGTTATTTTTTCTAATTCATCATTTTCTTTCATCACTACATTGATGCAGCTTATTGTTATCGTCCCCGGTCCGTTTGCCTTTATCCAGTATCCTTTCGTTATATCTATCGAACTTGCATTTACATAACTCCCTGTGTATCCATACAATGTCCCCGGTACTATTATTCCTCCCGGATCACTCACACTGCTCAACGGCACGTTGCAGTTCGGTCCTCCTATTATATTCCAGCCTGTGTTCAGACTTAATATAACTTCTGTTCTGTCTGTTCCACATACCTGACTTATCTGTGACGATGGAAACTTCAACCAATAACCCATTCCATTCAATATATTCTCTGTTGTATAATATGAACCTGCATATCCGTATAACGTCCCGGATATTGCCGTTGGAAACAATGTCAGATAGTTGTGGTTAATTACATCTATTGGAAGACTCAACAGATTCCATCCGTTGATTATATTATAATTATTACATATCTGGTAGTTGTATTTTATCTGAAGATGACCCAAACCTATCACGTCTGTATAATGATTCGTTGTTCTCATATTTACGTTTACCATATTTCCGTTTATCGGATCTACTAGATGAAAATATCCTGCTGCCGGAAGCTGTGCTGGATTCCAGCTTATGCTTGCTGGTGAACAGTCACTGGCTGGTGTGTATAGTAATGACCAGATTCTTTCTGAGGATGTATTTGTTGCCCGGATATCTGTGAACCAATGTTCGCTGCAACTGAGAAATCTTCCGTCGAAAGCTCCTGCCGGAGGAGGAGGCGGTGCTGATACATCTAATCCAACGTCATAACAATCCGTTGCGCCTGGTGCTGTCCCAAATTCCAATGGAACCTGATTCATACAATTATCAAATACTAATATGTTTACTCCGAAGTCAAGTGCTGGAACTACCACCTGTATTGATGCAGTCCGGCGGTGAACAGGAGTTCCATTTGGACCTTTGCCTTCAATATTTATCGTATAGTTTCCTAGAGTAACATTTCCGGAAGTCCTTATTCTCATTGTGACAGTTCCCGGGAATGAACTTAAAGTATTGCCTTGAGGAAAATCAATGATGAAAGAACCACTCGGTGGATTCGGTGTTATATTCGCAGAAAATATTGCCGTTGAATTATAGAGCTTCACTCCAGGTACATTAATAAATATAAATGCGCTATCATTATTGGAAACAATAGTTGAATTTGGTGGAGAAACTTTCATCGCAAAATCCGGGAAGTAAGCAACGTAACTTCCAAAATCTCCGAATCTGAAATCACTCCACATCATCATCGCCTGGTTATTTGTTGAAACGATAGCATCATAATCACCCTGATAACGTGGGGTTCCACCACCACCACAAGTTGAACAGTCAATTCTCATTTTTTGATTTGATATTCTTTGATTCGCTGCCCATGTGACACCGCCATTATCAGAATAACTTGCATATATATATGCACTGTCACTTGTTGGAGTATCCCTTGTATCCATCCATTTAACATAAAGTCTTCCTGTGGATTTATCACACCATATTGAAGGATGCCATTGATGATTTACAGTTGTATTCAGGTCGTCATTCACTCTGATTGCCGACGACCAGGTTGTTCCTTGATTCGTAGAATACCTGCAAAAAATATCTGGTTTGTTTCCGTTACCTGAAGGGGTGTTTGAAGCATAAATACAATACAATCTTCCTCTGTATGTTCCATTACTTTGATCCGCAGCGATGAATGGATATGGTCTGGTTCTCATATTCTGAACAGAATTTCTTCCATTAACATTAGTACCGACATAGTTAGCAAAATTCTGTGCAGATTTTTGTGTAAAGTTTAAGCCGCCATTTGTTGACACATAAAAAGTATAAGTAGAGGCGAATGAACTTCCTGAATTTGTAACAACATAAACAGCTCCGCCATCTGTTGAACCGTTTGGTCCGATACAAACCATCATACCTGGCAATGTTTGTGTAGAAAAAGTTGCAGTCGTTGTCCAGTTAGCCCCAAAATTTGTGGAACGCGCAAAGTTACCGGGAGTCATAGTTGTATAAACATAATTTGCATACGGACCATTTGTTTGATCTGCTGCCATCCAGTTTTTATCATTCCCGGATATTGCCGTAACCGATGCAGACCATGTTGCTCCATTGTTTGTCGATCGCATTACCTTACATCCGGTAACACTTCCAAACATTGTTTCATAGTACAAATTACCAGCACCATCATAAGCAGTACAGGGATCGCCATCTGCTGGTACACCAAATGCAGGTGATGAACTTATCCAATTAAAACCATCTGTAGTTCGCCATGCATTATTAATATTGTATGCCCCAAAATATTGAATCGGATTGTTTGGATTTTGTGAAAGATGCGGTTCAGCGAAATCTACTCCAAGATTAAAATTATCATAACCATTAATATCTGTAATTACATCCTCTTCACTATCAGAATAATTAATATTTTCAAGCCACTCCCGCGGAACGTGATCAATCAAAGGATTATCACCCTGAGGATAGACTCCAACAGAAATAAAAGTAACCCACAAAACAGTTAATAAAGTTATTCTAACTAAGAAGCTTAAAATATTATTCATTTAATACACATTGATGAATTGAAAAATTTATATACCATTATTTGAGCAGTATCATCTTCTTAAATAATTTAAAATCGTTCGCTCGTAATTCGTAGATGTAAGTTCCATTAGGAAAATTTTCCGCCCGCCAAACGTAACTATATCTTCCTGATTCAAGTGTTGTGTTTACTAATTCAGCTACCTTCTGTCCTAATGTGTTGTAAATCTTCAGTGTTACTTCTGCTGCTTCTGGAAGCACAAAACTTATTGTGGTTGAAGGGTTGAATGGGTTTGGGAAATTCTGTTCTAATAAATACTCTACTGGAGTAAAGCTCGTCAACTCAACCGGAACAATATAATCTGTATTCTTTAGAATTTTTCCTTGTGACCCAGAAATCAATCCAGCATGGTTTTCAGTAAATAAAATTTTATACAGCGAAATATTTGCACCACCATTGAAATCACTAATCCATGATGATCCCGCATTTGTACTTTTGTAAATTTGTTCAGGCGAACCAACCACAAAGGAATTCTGTGCATCAATAATATGAACATCGGACAACGACACTATGTTATTTACTGTGTTGAATGTCCAATTTGTACCGCTGTCAGTTGTCACAAGTACTTTACCGCTATCACCACAGACTAATCCATAATTTTCATCAAAGAAATCAACCCCGTAAAATTGTTGTAACAGAGTACCTGAATAAACTTCAGTCCACAAAAAACCACCGGAAGTTGATTTATATATTTTCTGATCACCTCCAACGATGAAAAGATTTGTGTCATCTGCATAACATATATCTTCGACGCTTCGTTTTACTCCATAAGTTGAGTCCCAACTTATTCCACCGTCAGATGTTCGATAAACTGATTTTGGATAGCTGATAACAACTCCATTATTGTCATCATAGAATTTAATGTTATTGAAATACCACAACTTTGAATCAATCATTAAAGATTGCCAGGAGGCTCCTCCATCTGTAGTTTTCATCAAAAAGTTCTGATACCCGCCTGCATATCCGACATTTAATGATGTAAAATAAACTGCTTTTAAACCTGGAAGAGTATCTACAGAAATTTTCATCCAGTTTGATCCTCCATCTGTAGTTTTAAGCACAATGCCATCGCCATTGAAAATTAGAGTAGATCCTACAGCAAAACCTACGTTACTTTGCCCGGGTGGAAAGCTCATATCAAATATATGGACCGGAAATCCGGTATCAATCCATTGCCAACCCTGTGCATTAATATTTTGAATAAAGATCAAAAATAAAATTGACGTTATTACTAATTTTTTTTTCATTTTATCTCCATAATCTTTTATGACTATAAATTTTATTTAAGAAGTATCATCTTCTTTATTGCGCAAAACTTTTCAGTTCTTAATTCATATATATACATTCCTGTTGCTACTCCACTTGCATTCCAGTTGTATTGATATCTTCCGGCTTGTAGTGATGTGTTTACAAGTTCTGCTACTTTTTCTCCCAATGCATTGTAGATACTTAGTTTTACATTTGCCATCTCCGGCAATGAGAACTCGATCATCGTGCTTGGGTTGAATGGATTCGGATAGTTCTGTTCAAGTGAATATACTGTCGGTAACAGTTCTCCTGATACCATCAGCTTCTCTATCGTTGATTCACTGATTTCTATTGATTCTCCATCCTTCAGATTTTCATTCAGCTTCTTGCCGCTCTCATCCATCAACCTGATATCCATTCCTTCTACTCTTACTGTCAATGGATATACTACTCCGCTCATCTCTATCGTCTTCACTGAGCTGCTCAGGTCTTCGGCTATTCTTCCACTCTCGTATCTGAAGTCATACATTCCTGCTGGTGGTGCTGGTGGTAATTCATACTGTCTTAAGTCAACCTGTCCATTCACTGCATACAGTGTGTAGCTTACTCCTGCTGCATCTGTTATCACTATTCTTCCCCAGTTCTCAGGGAAGTATTCTACTGGTTTGCTGTCTTTAGCAAACGATTCTGGTATGATTATCTGTCCTGCGCCTGTCAACTTTATCCAGTAACCAAATCCTGGATCTATTGTTGTTGCTACAGAATATCCACCTGAATATTTGTAGATCGGACCACTCTGTAGTCCTGGTGGATTTGTTGATACGTTCGCTGCTGTTACAATCAATTCATATCCGCCAATCATATTCCAGCCAATAGCTCCTGTTAATGGATCGTGTGCAACTACTTGCAATCCACCTGCTGGCCATTCATCTCCTGTATTATAAGTCTGAGCTCCGTTATTCTTCATCCAGTATCCTATTCCAGGTGTTGCTGTGGTTACTGTTTGATATCCAGCATTATATTTATAAACTTCTCCAACTCTGCCTGGCCACCAATTTGCTACTCCCATTCCATTCGGATTTGTTCCCGGTACTGATACCATATTCCAGCCATTGTTCACTGATACACTTAACTGAAAAGTATTATTAATATTCTCAACAACCTGAATAGTACCTTCAAATGGGATTACATTTCCTCCGCTTGCAGTAATATTTAATGAACCTATAACTGAAGTGGTAACATCAAGCATCAAAGTACCGTTAGCTGATGTAATTCCAACTACGTAAACATCTGCACCCGAAATACAGACTAATAAATTTGCAACAGGTAAACCACTTCCTGCATAAGTAACTGTTATTTGCGGATGACTTGATCCAATTGCTATAGTATCAGTATAACTCACATTTATGTTTTTCGGTGTATCTTTCCAAATGTGCAGGCTGGGGTCGCCAAGTATGTTATAAATCCGATAATGATAACCAACATAGGGATCCGTTCCTCCGAAAACTTCGTACATATAAAATTTGCCACGAAGAAGTGCTTCACCGGGACTTTCTAATCCTTCATTAAACATTCCCACATAAATTCCTTTATCAAGCTGATTATTATAGGCTGTATGGGTATTAGAAGTTGGTCCAATAAAACTGCAGGCACCTCTAGGAGAGTTTTCATCACCGATTTCCAACCAGGCTTCACCAAAACTATTATTACCGCCTGCAGTCCAGTTTGCAACTCCACATCCAATGCTTGTGACAAAAGTATTTTTTTGTCCGTTTGTTAACGCATTAACTTCGGATGTACTATATGGAAAACAATCAGCCCACCATTGAGTGTACCATCCTTCACCTCTGTAATTTAACCATCCTCGCCCGGCATTAATCATATTGGAAATAGTTGTTACATTTCCGGGACAGGGGTAACCGTTATACATGGAATCTACGGAAATAAAATTTCCGCTTGTCAACATTATTTGAGCCGTAAATCTTTTCGTTTGTATCTGAGATTCGTAAGCATTGTTTGAACAGACAAGTGCTTTCCTGAACCAATTTGGATCAGCTGTATAAGGTACTTTTTCATAATTTATTAATTTATTTCTTATGTTACGCAACTTGCTGCTGCCCTGATTAGTAAACCTTCCAATTAACATTTCCGGGAAAAAATCGCTGCCTGTAATTTGTACGAAATAATCGTCGTATGGAAATGTCCAGCCATCTAAAGTTATATTTTGATGCGGTGCAACTCCATTATCACCAACGATTAAGATATGAGTTGGCGGAGCAGGCCATGTGCTATATGCGGTTGTGATATAATTCTTAATCGGAACAGGATTAGATCCTGTTGCACCAATCTCACTGAATTTGACTACTTTTATAAATGTTCCTGTTTTATGGTTCCAATCAGCATAAGGTTGAAAACTTGTGACAAAAGAATCCGGCATGAAGCAAATCATTTTATCAATTCCCAGAACGTCCCCATTGTACTCTCTTTGCAAAACTTGCTGGTAATTAAAAATTATACTTCTATACAAACGATCGAAAGATGGAGATATTGGTTTTTGTGGACTCAGTTTTGGATTTACACCTACACCATCACCATACTTAATTTTAACAGTAATAGAAGTCAGTGCTTCAATTTCTTTTTTTGCAGGTGAATATCTTATAGGAAAAATTGATACGCGCGCAATACGAAAATCTCTGAAAATTACAGGGTCTTCTATTCGGACAAATTCAGAAGGATAAATATTATCTGAGTTATAAGCAGCAAAATTTTCTACAAATTGAGTTTCAGGTTTTCCTTCTGACCAGTTTTCTCTGACAGGCGGAATATTAATACTTTCAACTTTTTGAATATTACTTATTTCAATGACTTCAAAACTAATTGAACCTTGATCTGGTATCGCTAATAATTTAGCTATGTGCGGGATTTCCGGTAAGCCAATTTCATTCGATATTCCAAGAGAACCAAGTTCAATTGATTGATACGTTTTACTTTCTGAATTGAACTCTCTGATCCTGAAACCAGAAAGATCGACTTTTAAGATTGTTTCGGATCGATCATCACTAATTATTTTCACAACTGGTGGTGAATCAGGAATTGAATTTTCAGTGAGCGAAACCCATTGTGCACGGGAGAAGTGATTGAAAGACAAAACGAGTAAAAACAGCAGTAGATGTTTTTTCATTTTTGGAATCCTTAGTTATTGGAAATTATTTTGAATTATGTTTTAATAAAATATTAATTGATTTCATGAAATTTTATTTAATAAAATAATTTTGAACATATTACAAGGAAAAATATCTAATTGTTGCCCATATAATTACAATAATTTTCAAGCACAATTTATAAGCAAATATGTGCCAATCCTTGACGATTAATTTTTCGTCAACAAATTAGATATTCAGTAATGATACTTTGAATAATTTTAGCGCTAAACGGATAAATTAATAACAATAATTCTCAAATGAATACTTCATGAATTGCTTACGAGGGAATAGCTGAGAATTTTTTTTCAAAAATTTTCGTAATAACAATCTCCCTCACTCTGCACAACTCAATAATAATAAGTGCCCCGCCAGGATTGACGGAGCGCTTACAAGAAATCATTATTTTATTAACAACATCTTCTTAACTGAAACAAAGTTATCAGCTCTTAATTCATAGATATACATGCCTGTTGCCACTCCACTTGCATTCCAGTTGTATTGATATTTTCCGGCTTGCAGTGATGTGTTAACCAACTCTGCAACCTTTTCTCCTAATGAATTGTAAATCGATAAGTTTGCATTTGCAACTTCTTCAGGCAGAGAGAACCCGATAACCGTACTTGGATTGAATGGATTGGGGTAGTTCTGTTCGAGTGAGTACACAGTCGGCAAAAATTCAACCGACACCAAAAGTTTATTCAATATCGGATTATCGATTACTAGATCTTCTCCATCTTTCAGAGTTATATTTAAATTCTTTCCACTCTCATCCGTCAACCTGATACCCATGCCTTCTGCTCGCACTGTTAAAGGATATGTTACTCCTGCCATATCTATCGTCTGCATTGAATTGTTGATATCCTCCGCTATCCTTCCGCTTCCAAATCGAATATCAAATGAACCGGCTGGAGGTAACGGTGGTAGTTCGTAAAGGTTCAGATCAACATCACCGTTTACAGAATACAATGTAAAATTTTTCCCGGCTGCATCGATAAAAGTAATTCTTCCCCAATCATCTTTAAACCATTCTATAATTTCATTATTACTTTTTAATGAAGCATCAGGAATAATTATTTGCCCATCTCCTGAAAGTTTTATCCAGTAACCATTTCCGGGTTCTAAATTTGATGTTGTAAAATAGCCGCCAGAATAACCATAGACTGGTCCATTTATTAATCCGGGCGGGATTGTTGTTAAACCTGCAGCAGGAACAATTTCTTCATAAGCCCCGAATATATTCCAACCATTTGAAGCGTTGATTGGATCATGACGCACGATTCGTATTCCTTCAGCCGGCCATTCATCACCAGTATTATAAGTGTTTGAACCAAGGTTTTTCATCCAGTAACCTTTTCCTGGAATCAAATTAGTCGTAGAAAAATATCCTGTACCAGGAACATATCTCCAGACGTTTGCCGCCGGATCTCTGTGTGACCACCAGCTATCCACGTTTTGTGCACCAGGAAGCAATCCAGGTATTGAAATCATATTCCATCCATTTTCAATATCCAATGATAGCTGAAAAGTTGTAACACCAAGAAAAGAATATATTACTCTCAAATAGGGTTTGTTAGCTTCTGCCCATCCATGGAATTTTACGAAGTAGTTAGTACTAAAATCAAAATCAACAATTCCTATTGCGAACCAATTTTTTGATAATGCATTTTGTAAATCTACCGTAACCGTTGAGCCTAAAGTTCGTGTGATCCAATTATTATTTAAATTACCTGATTCAAGGTTATAGCTGTACGCAATACCTTGACCTGAATGAGTACTTACCTGATTAAAAATTGTTGATGCAGGATCAGTTATCGGATTGACATTTCCCATTGGAGTTATTGACCAATAAGGCCAGCTATTTTCATATAGGTAACCATTAAATATCACAGAGTTTATAGTTACATTATTAGGAATAGCACTTATATCAAATGCCATCCATCCAAGCTCAGTGTTATAACTATTGACCAAACTTATCTGTGTCTTGCTTGATGTATTACAGGTTCCGGTCCAGTTGTTTAAATTTTGCGGGTACACATCCATAGTATCAATAATTATATTGGTATCCTGAACTGTAGTAAATGTCCAGAGAGGACTTTGAACTTCGCAAGTATCATCTTTGCTTACGATGTACCAACCATATTGAGTAGCATAGTTCAAAGTTCCAAGCGGCCAGGAAGATATAATGGGTCCGTCATAAAGCTTGAGTAATCTGTTATCAGGTCCAAACCAAACTTCAACGAAATCTGTTGCTGCACCATTGTTCCAGCCAAGATTAATTCCTGAAACCTGGATATTAGCTTGTAAGTCTGGTGGATTTGGATTTGAAGCTGGTTCAACCGGGCAAGGATCACCTTTATATCCATTAAGTCGAAAAGACATATCATAATATGGTGTAGATCCAACATTACAATTTGTTAATCTATATCCCCATGAAGTACAAGAATTAATCCAGCCTCCACCGGGATTCTGCCAAACAGATTCTGTGCTGCTCTGTAATTGTTCCGTCCAACCCCATTGTCCAACTGCTGAATCCATATTAGTTTGAACTGATAACCAATATACACCAGGCGGTAATGTTATTGGTGAAATTAGATTTATTACAAATGAACCCGTTGAAATACCTGCTGATGGAACAATATCTGATCTGCTAGCTTGAATAGAACCTGGAAAACCAAGACTATCATTATAAAACCAAATATTAACTGAATTAGCGGGACCTGTTCCATTAAAGTAAACTCCGGATACGTCTATTGATTCTATAGTCCAGCTATCATCTCCAACTGGAATAATAAAATCATCAGCGATCTGGTTATCATATACGTTGTAAGTTGTATCAAAATTTTGAGATGTTATACTATTGGAGCCAAAGTTATTCATTTGTTCATAAAGAATAACTCCTGCAGTTTTATTGTTGAACTGACTGACTTTGATCTTTTGTGAATGATAATTCTGAGAATAAATTGAGATTGATAAAAAACTTAAAATAATAAAATTAAAAAAGTAAAATTTATACACATGCCCTCCCTTTTAAATATTAATATTTTGTGATTGATATTTATTTAGCAAACTTAAAACCATAAAATCTGATAATATTCTGCATCCTATATTCAATATTTCATTGAGAAATTTTTAACCGTTTTTTTGTGATTTAAAAAGAAAAATTAAAGGCGGTCAAATGACCGCCTTTATTTTTATTTAGCTTACTTCAACAACAACATCTTCTTCACTGATACAAAATTATCTGTCCTTAATTCATAGATATACATTCCTGTTGCCACTCCACTTGCATTCCAGTTGTATTGATATTTTCCGGCTTGCAATGATGTGTTTACTAGTTCTGCTACCTTTTCTCCCAATGCATTGTAGATACTGAGTTTTACATTTGCCATCTCCGGCAACGAGAACTCGATCATCGTGCTTGGGTTGAATGGATTCGGATAGTTCTGTTCAAGTGAATATACTGTCGGTAACAGTTCTCCCGATACCATCAGTTTCTCTATCGTTGATTCACTGATTTCTATTGATTCTCCATCCTTCAGATTTTCATTCAGCTTCTTGCCGCTCTCATCCATCAACCTGATATCCATTCCCTCTACTCTTACTGTTAATGGATATACTACTCCGCTCATCTCAATCGTCTTTACTGAACTGCTCAGGTCTTCGGCTATTCTTCCACTCGTGTATCTGAAGTCATACATTCCTGCTGGTGGTGCTGGTGGTAATTCATACTGACTTAAGTCAACCTGTCCATTTACTGCATACAGTGTGTAGCTCACTCCTGCTGCATCTGTTATCACTATTCTTCCCCAGTTCTCAGGGAAGTATTCTACTGGTTTGCTGTCTTTAGCAAACGATTCTGGTATTATTATCTGTCCTGCGCCTGTCAACTTTATCCAGTAACCAAATCCCGGATCTATCGTTGCTGCTGCTGAATATCCACCTGAGTATTTATAGATTGGTCCACTCTGTAGTCCGGATGGTACGGTTGTTACAAGTGATGCTGTTGCTGCTATCTCATAGCCACCAATCATATTCCAGCCAATAGCTGCTGTTAATGGTGTGTGTGCAACTACTTGCAATCCACCTGCTGGCCATTCATCTCCTGTATTATAAGTCTGAGCTCCGTTATTTTTCATCCAGTATCCTACTCCAGGTGTTGCTGTGGTTACTGTTTGATAACCAGCATTATATTTATAAACGTCTCCAACTCTGCCTGGCCACCAATTTGCTACTCCCATTCCATCAGGATTTGTTCCCGGTACTGATACCATATTCCAGCCATTTAATAAGTTTATAGATAACTGGAAGGTTGAGGAGCCACCTAAATTAACAGTATAAATCTGAGTTGAATCAGATACTACTGAACCAGTATATCCTGAAGCAACAATAAGTTTCCATACTGAGCCACTATTTACTGTTCCAAGCGAAGCGCCTAGAACGGGGTAAGGAACATCTGCTTGCTGAGTCCATGTATCTGAAGTTGGATTGTAAGTATATGTTGGGTTAGGATCAGCAGGTATCCAATCTACAGTAGGACTACCGTTTGCAACTATGATTTGATCTGTTCCCCAAGGCGCACCATCGAATCTATACATAGTACCTGGAGGATAAACCGCTGCTTCGGGTGAACGATGATCCTTTGTGGACGTATTAGGCTTTAACAGTTCATTCAGCCTGCCAGTATATTCAGAATATACTTGTTTCTGAATACCCGGATACGGATTAGCCATTGTAGTCCAGGTTATAAGTGCTGGATTTCCACCATCAATTGTTCCAACAAATACGGTGTTATAAATTGATGTTAAATCTGCACCGCCAACGTAAACCAGTTTGTTACCGGTTACCGAGAATGCACCACCAAATCTTGCAAGAGGCATTGATGTAGCTGTAGCCCAGGTATCAGTACCAACATCATAAACATATACTGAAGAGACTACTATACTACCTACAGCCACTCCTCCAGCAACATATATCTTATTGTTATATCCAACCGCTTTAACCCAACCAAGTGCTGTTGGTAATGGAGCAACGGTTGACCAGGTGTTTGCGGATATATCATATTTATAAATTGTGTTTATATATGTACCTGAAACCATATCTGCACCTGCAACAGCATAAACAAAATTACCAACTGTAGCAGAACCTAAAACAACTCTGCCTGCTGGTAATGAAGCTATCGGAGACCAGGTATTTGCAGCTACATCGTATTTGTAGCATTCAGTTCCAAGACCGGAGTTTGTGTTACCGCCTAAACTGTAAAGAATACCGTTAGCAGCTACACCAGTGCCTAAATAAGTACCATCCGGGAATGTACTTCCGCCTGCCCATGAACCAGGATAAACTCCAACATTTTTATATAATGTATCATTTGAAGCATCACCATCAGTTCCTAACTGAGTAAATACCTTTACTGTGTATTGACCTAATGATGCGTTCCAGCTATCAAATGTTACTTGCTGACTTGCACCAGGTGCAAGACTTGTTACTGTCTTTGTGGATGTGTAACCACCTGTAATATTCATCTGAACATTAAATGTGTTAGTGCTTGTTCCAAAATTCTTTACTGTAGCTTGTGGTGTAACTGAACCAGGTACAAGATTCGAAGCTACATCAATTGAGAAAGTACCAACGTCATTTGGTAATGGTATGGTTACAGCTACATCATCAATATAATAATAATCATATTGGAAATGATCTCCATCTAATACCCATGCAATATATGTTATTGAACCAAGGTTATTTGAAATCGTAGTATTTACAGTTTCAGGTCCGACATTGCCACCGCCAGATACAAAGCTGTAAGATTCATCTGTCCAGGTTGTAGCATCAGTACTTGATTGTATCTTAAATGTAATACCAGCCCCGTAATCATCAAACAACTGTTTGAAGGCAAGTTTAAGACTTGACATTCCAGATGTATTGATCGGACCAACGATTAATCTTGTTTGACCAACAAAACTAAACCATGTTGCCATCATTTCGTTTGGTGTTCCGCCTGCAAGAGCTGTTGTTGCTACAGACCAGTTAGAATTTGACTGAAACCATCCTGGTGGGAATGTAGCAATATCAAAGCTTTGAGTATAAGGTACACTTAACGGATTAATTTGTGTTGTAAATGAGGTAGGTCCTGCCCAGGCGCTGTAATTTCCTACTCCGCATTTTTGTCTTACATATACATCATAAGTTGTATATGCAGAAAGACCACTAATCGTGTACGGATTTGTTGTTACATCACTTACAACCGTTCCGGTTCCAGCCGGATGACCGGGAGTTCCATAATCAATGTCAACTGTTGCAGCGCCGTTCCAGCCAATATTTGCTGATACATTTGTTAATCCGGTTGCGGTTATACCAGTCGGCATAGGGCAAGCAGGTGTTGGTTCAAATCTGAAATCATCAAAACTTAAATACCATGGTACACTTGATGCATTAACTCTTATTGCAAAATAATATGTACCGGTAACTGATGGTACAAAAGTATAAATCTCCAGTTGATAATTTTTTGTTGTTAAATCAGTACTTATAACAAAAGAAGTTCCTAATTGAGTCGCACCTGTTGAATCCTGAATGGTGTTATAGAATACATCACCAGTCCAATCATCATATGTATCGCCTGCCCAGTAAAAAGAAAAGTCATAAGAAGTACCGGCGGTTAGTTGGAACCCCGGTGACCAGATAAATTCATTTGTAGCTCCATAAGACTCGCGCAAAAACTGAGCTCCAGTCCTTGCATCGGCGTCAAAAGTCGAGTTTGAGTTGTTCGTTGTTACCCAATCCCCATTCTGTTTAAACCAGCAGTTTGGAATCGCTGGTATTGTAACACTCTCGAAACCTTCAGTCCAGGGAAATGAAGTAACAGGTAAACAAAACGTTGTTGCACTTGTTTGAACACCAACAGAATAATTACCACCACCGTAGCTAAATAATCTGTAATAATATGTTGTTGCCGGAGTCAAAGAAGTGTGTGAATATGGTGACGTCAACCCATTATACAATAATGTACCGCCGGCAAAAGGTGTTCCAGGTGCTGGTGGTGCTCCAGAAGGAGTAGTAAATACACCAGTAGTGTTAAATACCATAACTACATTATTCCCTGCATACGGCGTAAACGCAACATCTATCTGACTGCTGCTCATTGGTGTTGCTGTAACACCCGTAGGATTAAGTATTAATGGTGCTGTAAATGTGAAAGTCAGTCCGCTCGCTGGAACAGTTGTTGGATCAGAAGAATTAAAAAACATTGTTGCTGTATTAGTTGCACCAGCAACAGAATTAATCCACGACCCACCGCCAGTAAGAATAGATCTGTTATTAAAATCTGTATTGGTTGCACCTCTTAAGCCGATCTGAGGATATGTTGCATTAGCTCCCGGAGTTATTGTCCCGCCATATACAAATTTAATTGAGTTATCAGATGAATTCAGTCTCAATTGAAAACTAAATATTTCACCGGTAACGCTATATCTTCTAACATCCTGCCATTGCACTACGAACTCACTGCCAACAGTTTCATACCTTACTTCTGGTACACCTGATGCAGCATTTTGCAAGTCTCTTCCAAAAGGTGCAAATACACCGGGTGCAACAGCGGTACTGCTTATTGGTGTGTAACCCAAGCTTACACTTCCTAAAGTAGCATAACCATTAGCAGTAATATAAATTGTTGTGTATGCCGTTCCACTGAAGGTAAAAGATGGCATTGTAACGGCAGTTGAAAAGTTATCATCAAATACTCCCGACCAAAGAACTGTACCGCCGGAGATCGGGGTATAAGTTCCTGCTGTCTGTGTAAAACCATAACCTGATGCTTGTGCAAAAACATCCTGCACAAACAAAAAGGAAACAAGCAAGACAGCAGATAAAGTAAAGTTTAAAATATTTTTAAACATAAACCCTCCGAAATGAATAAATTAGTTAATTATTAAATAGTAGTCAGCTTTACAGTTAAACAACCTGAGCACACGCCTGTAAAGCAATTAAATGGGCAAGATCAAAAACTTCATCAAGTGCATACTACCTCCGATCAGTTTTAAATTTATAAATACATTAATTAATTCAGGTGAATATATTTTCATTTATGTAAACAACACCCTTTCTTGATAAGTTAAAAAAATATTTTACAAAGCAAATTATTTTCTTAAACCATTAAATATTGATTGTTTAGTTTGTGATTAATAAATATTCCTCACAAACGAATTAAGAATTAATATAATCAAGTTTATGACCGCAAACACTTTTCTTTATTCGGATAAATGGAGGTGGTCTTTCAAAGACCACCTCATTTTATAAGATCTTATTTAAGTAAAAGCATCTTCTTCACTGATACAAAATTATCCGTTCTCAATTCATAGATATACATTCCTGTTGCCACTCCACTTGCATTCCAGTTGTATTGATATTTTCCGGCTTGCAATGATGTGTTGACTAGTTCTGCTACCTTTTCTCCCAATGCATTGTAAATACTAAGTTTTACATTTGCCATCTCAGGCAACGAGAACTCGATCATCGTGCTTGGGTTGAATGGATTTGGATAGTTCTGTTCAAGTGAATATACTGTCGGTAACAGTTCTCCCGATACCATCAGTTTCTCTATTGTTGATTCACTTATTTCTATTGATTCTCCATCCTTCAGATTTTCATTCAGCTTCTTGCCGCTCTCATCCATCAACCTGATATCCATTCCCTCTACTCTTACTGTCAATGGATATACTACTCCGCTCATCTCGATTGTCTTCACTGAGCTGCTCAAATCTTCGGCTATTCTTCCACTCTCATATCTGAAGTCATACATTCCTGTTGGTGGTGCTGGTGGTAATTCATACTGACTTAAGTCAACCTGTCCATTTACTGCATACAGTGTGTAGCTCACTCCTGCTGCATCTGTTATCACTATTCTTCCCCAGTTCTCAGGGAAGTATTCTACTGGTTTGCTTTCCTTTGACATTGTCTCTGGTATGATTATCTGTCCTGATCCTGTCAACTTTATCCAGTAACCAAATCCTGGATCTATTGTTGCTGCTGCTGAATATCCACCTGCATATTTATAGATCGGTCCACTCTGTAGTCCTGCTGGAACTGTTGTTACTAATGATGCTGTTGCTGCTATCTCATAGCCACCAATCATATTCCAGCCGATGGCTCCTGTTAATGGTGTGTGTGCAACTACTTGTAATCCACCTGCTGGCCATTCATCTCCTGTGTTATAAGTCTGAGCTCCGTTATTTTTCATCCAGTATCCTACTCCTGGTGTTGCTGTGGTTATTGTTTGATAACCGCCAGCATATTTATAAACATCACCAACTCTTCCGGGCCACCAATTTGCTACTCCCATTCCATTCGGATTTGTTCCCGGTACTGATACCATATTCCAGCCATTTAATAAGTTTATAGATAACTGGAAGGTTGATGCACCGCCTAAATTATCAGTCCATATTTGAGTTGCATTAGTGTCAATTGAAGCTAAAGTTAAACCAGAGGCAACAATAAGTTTCCATACTGAGCCATTATTTACAGTACCAAGTGAGGCACCAAGAACCGGAATTGGAACATCGGCTCTTTTAGTCCAAGTATCAGTAGCTGGTTTGTAAACGTAGCATGGATTAGGATCTGCCGGAACCCAGTTTGCTGATGGACTTCCACTTGCTACAATAATTCCATCGGTTCCCCAGGGGGCAGCATCAAATCTATACATAGCTCCCGGAGGATAAGCAGCTGCTTCTAAAATTTCTTCAGGTTTTAATTCACTCACAACAGTTTCGGTTAAGTTTTGAAATGAAACTGAATGAGATAAATTGTTTACACCCGGATAAGGATTATCCATAGTAGTCCAGGTTATAAGTGCTGGATTTCCGCCATCGATTGTTCCGACATATACGGTATTATTAATTAATGTTAAATCTGCACCACCAACGTAAACCAATTTGTTACCAGTTACCGAAAATGCACCACCAAATCTCGCAGAAGGCATTGATGTAGCTGTAGCCCAGGTATCAGTACCAACATCATAAACATATACTGTAGATACTACCACATCTCCTGTAGCAACTCCACCAGCAACATATATTTTACTATTATTATAGCCAACGGCTTTAACCCAACCGAGTGCAACTGGTAAAGGTGCAACAGTTGACCAGCTATTTCCAGATATATCATATCTATATACAGTGGATTGATAAACACTTGCCATATCAGAACCGCCAATCGCATAAATAAAATTACCAACTACAGCAGTTGTATGTACTCTTCTACCTGCAGGTAATGAAGCTATCGGAGACCAGGTATTGGCAGAGACATCATATTTGTAACACTCTGTTCCCAGAAGCGAAGATGTATTTCCACCAAAGCTATATAAAGCCCCGTTTGTACCAACACCACTTCCCAGATAGGTAGTTGTTGGAAAATTGGCACCAGAAGTCCAGGCTCCGCTATATACACCAACATTTTTGGATAAGCAATCATTCGATGCATTTGCATCTCCAGCTAACTGTGTGCATACGTTTACAACATATTCGCCGAGAGTTGCATTCCAATTATCAAAAGTCACTTGCTGAGAAACACCCGGCGCAAGACTGGTAACTGATTTAGTTGAAGAATATCCACCGGTAATTGTCATCTGAACATTAAAAGTTTGTGTTGTTGTTCCAAAGTTTTTTACCGTTGCTTTTGGTGTAACAAGTCCTGGCTGATATGAAGAAGCAACATCCACTGATAATGTTCCGACATCATTCACAACGGATGGATCATAGATTACGAATGGTAAATCCTGAGGGAAAGTAGCATCAACAATTGCAGCCCAACCAGTGGTTGTTTTTTGCAAAGCGTTCGCTCCGGGTTTTCCTGTTGCACCAAGAATCGAAACGGGTGCTGCCCAAGGTCCTGAAGCCAGCGTTCCACCGCATTGCCATTCTACCCAATAAGTACCAGCAGCTAGATTAAGTGCTGGTGTAAAGCGAACTACTACTCTCATGACAGGACGTTGTGTATTAGACAATTGCGTATCTAATACTCTATAAATATTTGTCCAGCTTGTTTCACTTAATCGGTTAGTAGTTAAATCACCAAAAATAACAGTGCCTCCTGCATTAGGTGCACCATTCCAGATTTGCACACGTACATCATTAATAGTGGATGCTGTTGTTGAGCCGGTTTGATAAGTAAAGAACTGAATTTCTCCAACCTGCCAACCACCAACAGGTACGGTAAAATCATCAGCAACTGTATTACCCGCACTTATTTGTTGACCAAAACCATAAGTGCCAAGTCCCAATGTAGTTTGCAAAGCACTTGCATCTGCTCCACCAGAACCACCGCCAGGATGTGTGACTAATGGACCGTTATCGTAAAGCACTGCCAGGTCTGGTGAGTATGGCAGTGGTACATTTTGACCAGCTGGTATTTTTTGATTTAAATATTTTCCTTCGTAAACATCCCTTAAAGAAGACTCTTGAGCATAAACTGAAGAGCAAACCAGGATCCCAATTATGAAGGAAATCGATAAAAAGTATAATCTGAACAACATAAGACCTCCTAAATTATTATTTAATTTTAAGTTAATAGATTCCACTTATTACACTGAAAATTTGTATTAAAAAATTCTATTTAATTTATCCATCCCGATTAAATCAGGTAACCACTATATATATTAGTTTATAAATTAGTTAATTAAATTGTGCTTTACAGTGCTCAAAAAAATTGTACTGTAAAGCTTAGTTCGGCCAAATGAGATGATAAATCTCTTGCATATCGCCTCCGTTAATTTTAAGGTTTATTAATAAATTATTTAGTGTGGGCCAAAATCCAATTTTAACATTCATATCATTCATTTGTTCAATCTATAAGCAATCTATATGCATTTATTTGATTACTAAATATTTAAATACAATTTCTAACTAACTAATTTCAAAAAAACTTAATCGTTATTTTTAAAATATTCTACCTATATTATTTTTTACTTCAACAACAACATCTTCTTCACTGATACAAAATTATCTGTTCTCAATTCATAGATATACATTCCTGTTGCTATCCCGCTTTGCGGGACATTCCAGTTGTATTGATATTTTCCGGCTTGCAGTGATGTGTTTACAAGTTCTGCTACCTTTTCTCCCAATGCATTGTAGATCGAGAGTTTTACATTTGCCATCTCCGGCAAAGAGAACTCGATCATTGTGCTTGGGTTGAATGGATTCGGATAGCATTGATATAAGTTGTATTCATCCGGTATCTCAGACCTCAAATCTTCAACTGAAACCGATTGCTCAATAGTAAATGTACTATCACTGATGTCATTTACAGAAGTATTGCTTGTATCACTGATACGTACCAGGCATTGTGTTGATGGAGTGTTTGGGACTGTCCAATTATAACTCCCAAAGGCTGCTGGTCTGGCAGCAATGACAACAATCCAAGTACTTCCATTGTTTGTTGAATATTCAATTTTAACCACACTAACCTCCTGCCTTGTCCATCTAATAAGATGATTTGTATTACCTTCCCAGATTTCACCGCCATTTGGAACGGTTACTGTTATGGTTGGATTAGAGGCTGATATTGTAAATGGTGCATTGCTCAAATCATAAATGGCTGAGTTACTCGCATCACTGATACGAACCAAACATTGTGTTGAAGGTGTACTTGGTACTGTCCAGTTATAACTACCACCAGAAGCGGGTATTGATGCCACAATACTTATCCAGCTAGTGCCGTTATCTGTTGAATACTCAATCTTGACATTTGCAATTGTCTGACTTGACCATGTTATGTTATGTTGGCTATTTTCAATCCAGTTTTCACCACCGTTTGGAACATTAACAGTCACCAAAGGAACAATGGTGAATACGTTATCACTAACATCATATAATAGTGGATTACTTGTATCACTAATACGCACCAAACATTGAGTTGACGGCGTGCTTGGTAATGTCCAGTTATAGCTCCCACCTGATGCAGGAAATGATGATATGATACTTATCCAGTTAGTACCATTATCCATTGAATATTCAATATTTACATTAGTAATACTTTGACTTGCCCAGGTAATATTATGCTGGCTAGTAGCCAACCAGTTTTCACCTCCATTTGGAGCGGTAACAGTGATCAAAGGTACTATTGTAAAATTGCTATCACTGACATCAAATCTTGAGGGGAGACTTGCATCACTAATACGTACAAGACATTCAGTTGATGGAGTGTTTGGTAATGTCCAGCTATAACTTCCGCTTGCTGCAGGAATTGATGAGGCAACATTGATCCAGAGACCACCATTATTAGTTGAATAATCTATATTCACATCGGTAATATTCTGACTCGACCATATAATATTCTGCTGGCTATTAACAAACCATGCTTCACCTCCATTTGGAGTTGTTACCTGAACAGTTGCCTGTCCCGGAACTGGTAAGATCGAGAAATCATCCAGATACACCGTAGCTGAATTTCCATCAGCAGCTTCGTCAAATTTTAGCAGGTATCCAGTAAAATTTTGACCGGAATTGAAAAAATAATTTATTCTGGTCCAGTTTTGAAATGCAACTTGAGTAATTATTATTCTTCCGCTATCAGGATCAGCTAATGCTGTATTATTCAGTGAATCAATACCAAGAGCAACTTCGTCGATGCCACTCAATCCATAAACTCCCAAAAAATTATCCGCTGTAATATTTCCTTTTATCCAAATTGTCATTTTATAATTAATATTATTTTGGGGAGTTAACAATGCCTGCATCAATCGGGTTCGGTCTCCAACGGGAGTAGTTCCAGATTTAATTTCCACACTCCAAACTCCGGAATGAGCCTGAGTATTAACAGGCTCAACTGATGCACCGGTTACAGTAACATCAGCTGACCAGAATTCAAAATGATCAGCATTTTCGAATCCCGGATTCCTCATTAACTCTTGTCCATTTACAATTGATGAACTAATTAATAAAATAAAAAATGTAACAAATAATTTCATATTGCATCTCCTTATAAATTGTTGGTATAGTTTTTAGCATTATCTAACTTAAGAATTGCTATCTATAAAATGATATCGTCTGAATTAGTTTAATGAATTTTATTTAAGCCTGTTTACATTAAATTGATTGTTTTACCCGATCTCAACAAGTTTATTTTGTTCATTAACATATTGAAACTACTGAATTAGATGAATCAACAGTATTGTTTTACTGTATCTTTTTTGTGCCACATTATTATCAGAGAAAATTGTTATAAAAATTTTAACTGATGTCAATTGTTCCATCAGTGGTTTCAATATATCAATATTGTTTCAGGCAAATCTATTAATGTAAAAGTCAGTAATTAAATTAATTTGTTAATCCCTCCGCAAATAATTATTTCATTATTTAAGAATGAACTTGATTGTTCAATGTCTTATTTCTAAAACTATTTAATAATATTAGAAAAAAATTAGTTTATAGTTTAATAAAGGCGGTCTACTTAAGACCGCCTTTGAATTCAACACTAATTACTTCAACAACAACATCTTCTTCACTGATACAAAATTATCTGTTCTCAATTCATAGATATACATTCCTGTTGCCACTCCACTTGCATTCCAGTTGTATTGATATTTTCCGGCTTGCAGTGATGTGTTTACAAGTTCTGCTACCTTTTCTCCCAATGCATTGTAGATACTTAGTTTTACATTTGCCATCTCCGGCAACGAGAACTCGATCATTGTGCTTGGGTTGAATGGATTCGGATAGTTCTGTTCAAGTGAATATACTGTTGGTAACAGTTCTCCCGATACCATCAGCTTCTCTATCGTTGTTTCACTGATTTCTATTGATTCTCCATCCTTCAGATTTTCATTCAGCTTCTTGCCACTCTCATCCATCAACCTGATATCCATTCCCTCTACTCTTACTGTCAATGGATATACTACTCCGCTCATCTCAATTGTCTTCACTGAGCTGCTCAGGTCTTCGGCTATTCTTCCACTCGTGTATCTGAAGTCATACATTCCTGTTGGTGGTGCTGGTGGTAATTCATACTGACTTAAGTCAACCTGTCCATTTACTGCATACAGTGTGTAGCTCACTCCTGCTGCATCTGTTATCACTATTCTTCCCCAGTTCTCAGGGAAGTATTCTACTGGTTTGCTTTCCTTTGACATTGTCTCTGGTATGATTATCTGTCCTGATCCTGTCAACTTTATCCAGTAACCAAATCCTGGATCTATTGTTGCTGCTGCTGAATATCCACCTGCATATTTATAGATCGGTCCACTCTGTAGTCCTGCTGGAACTGTTGTTACTAATGATGCTGTTGCTGCTATCTCATAGCCACCAATCATATTCCAGCCGATGGCTCCTGTTAATGGTGTGTGTGCAACTACTTGTAATCCACCTGCTGGCCATTCATCTCCTGTGTTATAAGTCTGAGCTCCGTTATTTTTCATCCAGTATCCTACTCCTGGTGTTGCTGTGGTTATTGTTTGATAACCGCCAGCATATTTATAAACATCACCAACTCTTCCGGGCCACCAATTTGCTACTCCCATTCCATTCGGATTTGTTCCCGGTACTGATACCATATTCCAGCCATTTAATAAGTTTATTGATAGCTGAAAAGTATTCGCAGACAATGTTTGAGTATAAATTTGAGTTTCAGCCTCTGGTGCAGAAACACCAAAACCTGAAGCTATAATATATTTCCAGATATTCCCGGTGTGGAATGTACCTGACTGATGCGCGCCCACTGGAACTGTCATATTTTCCTGAGCAACCCAGGTATCTGTGGAAATTTTATAAATATAGCAAGGACCAGGAGTTGCTGCTGAGTAATTCGAGGTAGGAGTACCTCCACCCATTATAATTGCATCACTGCCCCAGGTATGAGCAAATGTTCTGTAAATTGCACCTGCTGGCCAAACCATTGCATCAGTTAAACGATTTTGATTCGAGCCTGACTGTGGATATAGCATTTCGGCAATCAGGTTCGCATTGTAAGAATCACTTACTTCCTGACCGATACCCGGATATGTATTATCCATTGTCACCCAGGTGATTTGAAGTGGATTACCAGTATTGATGGTACCCACAACAACGGCATTTGATATACCGGCTTCATAAGCTCCAGCTGCATAAACAAGAGTATTGCCCACTAATGCAAATCCACCACCGAACACAGGAAGCGGCAGCGAACTGGCTGCTGTCCATGTATTTGCTGAAACATCATATAGGTAAACATCTGATAAATAAGTTGTTCCTGCTTCAACTCCACCTGCAAGATAGATATAGTTAGTGCCATAACTAACAGCCCTACACCAACCGATTAACTTTGGTAATGCAGCAACAGTTGACCAGCTATTACCGGCAATATCATATCGGTAAACAGTATTTTGATATGTGGTTCCATCAGAACCACCGATGACATAGATGAAGTTCCCAACGCAGGCTCCTGCTGTAATTAATCGTTTGGCCGGTAATGATGCAATTGCGGTCCACGTATTTGCACTTACATTATATTTATAGCATTCAGTTCCTAAAGTTGATGTAGTATTGCCGCCCATTACGAATAGCCAATCAGTGGAACCATCGTTATATTCAACACCTATACCGTTATAGGTAGTAATAGGATAGTCAGCACCAGCCGTCCAATCACCATTCGGATCCCAGATTTGCACTCCCTGAGTTTGACAATTGTTATCCGCGTTTGGATCGGTACCAAGTTGTGTACAAACATTTACAGTGTAAGGACCAATTGTAGAAACATTCCAATTATCAAATGTAACTTGTTGTGTTGATCCACCAGCTAAACCGGTAACTGTCTTTGTGGATGAATATCCACCTGTTATTGTCATTTGAACATCGAAAGTGTTAGTAGCGGTTCCATAATTCTTTACTGTAGCAATTGGAACTACAGTACCCGGACCATATTGATAATTCATATCGATTGATACCATTCCTGCATCGTTGGCTAACTGCTGGATTGGTGGTGGTGCATTACTAAAGTAGTAGTCATCAATATACATTTGATCATTAAGTGTTGCACCAAAGAAATCGTTACCACCAAGTTGATCAGTGATAGTTGCACCTTGTGTCCAATCCCAGGTATATAATTGTGCCATCTGACCAACTTTTCCAAACCAAAATTCAGCAAGAGTTGGTGTTTGTTCAAAATCAACAACTACCATGACCTGATGCCATTGTCCTTCGTACCATGTAAAATTAATAGGTCCACTTGGTACATTTGCTAATCTGCCACCACCACCTTGATCGAAATAAACTTCCATACCCCAATCCGCACCAGGTGGATCAGGAAGCGGCGGACTTGCTAATGTATTGAAGTAACCACTCTTGCCTGCCGGGATATACATAAAGAAGTTAATATACCATTTACCGGTAGTTTTATTTCCTAAAGTTTTTACCAGGTCAACATCTCTTGGAGGAACGTTATCTATTCTGACAGATTTAGTTGAACCACCATACGCGTAGGCAGTTGATACAACGGCATCTTCAGTTCCGCACGGAGCGTTTGACCAAGTTGTCCAGACAGTTGGAGCTTGACAAGCTAACGTTGAGTCAGCTATATAAGTTTCAAAATTATCAATAAACATATCAGCAATTTTAATATTATCAAGCCAGCACAGATTACCATATCCTGATACTGCAGAAAATCTAATCATGTTTGTACCTGCTGGTAACGCTAATCGCTTAGTAGACCACTGATTAGCGGCAGGATAATAAGGAGTTGACTGTGCTAAATGGAAGGGATTCAATATTCCATTAAGTCCACCAGGCATAGCAAGAAGTAATGTCCATGTAGTTCCGGCATTTGTTGAATAGTAGATATCCAATTCATCAGGATCATCTATATAAGTTGCATACGCCCAATCAAACGATAAAGCAAGATTGCTAGCTCCTGCCGAAATAAATTCAACAGTTAAAAGATTATCAGTACCCGTTGGTGTACTATAAAAATCTGCTACACCTGACCATGTTCCCATACCATAACCACTTACAGTATTATCATTAGTCCATATCGCGGTACCATTTCTAGTCCAGCCAGTAGGTGGAAAAAGACCATTTTCAAAATTTGCAATAATGGGTAACGGATCAGCTAGCATTGATTCATCAGTTTGAGTTGTAGTTGTTTCTTTAGAATCTTTATGCAGTTTAAAATGAATATCTTTCGATTTCATATCCTGTCCATAATTATCAAAGCTACCCATTAAGGCAACTAAAATGGCAAATACAAAAATTTGTAAATAAAGAGAATTTTTCATTAGAGCCCTCCAATAGAATATTAGTTTATAAATTAGTTAATTAAATTGTGCTTTACAGTGCTCAAAAAAAATTGTACTGTAAAGCTTAGTTCGGCCAAATGAGATGATAAATCTCTTGCATATCGCCTCCGTTATTTTAAGGTTTATTAATAAATTATTTAGTGTGGGCCAAAATCCTATTTTAACATTCATATCATTCATTTGTTCAATCTATAAGCAATCTATATGCATTTATTTAATTACTAAATATTTAAATACAATTTCTAACTAACTAATTTCAATAAAACTTAATCGATATTTTTAAAATATTCTACCTATATTATTTTTTACTTCAATAGTAACATTTTCTTAACTGATACAAAATTATCTGTCCTTAATTCATAGATATACATTCCTGTTGCTATCCCGCTTTGCGAGACATTCCAGTTGTATTGATATTTTCCGGCTTGCAATGTTGTGTTGACTAGTTCTGCTACCTTTTCTCCCAATGCATTGTAGATACTTAGTTTTACATTTGCCATCTCAGGCAACGAGAACTCGATCATCGTGCTTGGGTTGAATGGATTCGGATAGTTCTGTTCAAGTGAATATACTGTTGGTAACAGTTCTCCCGATACCATCAGCTTCTCTATCGTTGTTTCACTGATTTCTATTGATTCTCCATCCTTCAGATTTTCATTCAGCTTCTTGCCACTCTCATCCATCAACCTGATATCCATTCCCTCTACTCTTACTGTCAATGGATATACTACTCCGCTCATCTCAATTGTCTTCACTGAGCTGCTCAGGTCTTCGGCTATTCTTCCACTCGTGTATCTGAAGTCATACATTCCTGTTGGTGGTGCTGGTGGTAATTCATACTGACTTAAGTCAACCTGTCCATTTACTGCATACAGTGTGTAGCTCACTCCTGCTGCATCTGTTATCACTATTCTTCCCCAATTCTCAGGGAAGTATTCTACTGGTTTGCTGTCTTTAGCAAACGATTCTGGTATGATTATCTGTCCTGCGCCTGTCAACTTTATCCAGTAACCAAATCCAGGATCTATTGTTGCTGCTGCTGAATATCCACCTGAGTATTTATAGATTGGTCCACTCTGTAGTCCTGATGGTACGGTTGTTACTAATGATGCTGTTGCTGCTATCTCATAGCCACCAATCATATTCCAGCCGATAGCTCCTGTTAGCGGTGTGTGTGCAACTACCTGCAATCCACCTGCTGGCCATTCATCTCCTGTATTATAAGTCTGAGCTCCGTTATTCTTCATCCAGTATCCTACACCTGGTGTTGCTGTAGTTATTGTTTGATAACCGCCTGCATATTTATAAACGTCTCCAACTCTTCCGGGCCACCAATTTGCTACTCCCATTCCATCCGGATTTGTTCCAGGTACTGATACCATGTTCCAACCATCGGATACATTGACTGAAAGTTGGAAAGTGGAAGTTCCGCAGTTGTATTCATCTGCTCCAATATCAGGAGTTGTTACACTTCTTACATCACCATCAATATCTGTAGTCACTCCTGCAATTGGAACACCAATATCGCAGACGGTACTGAATGATGGGTTAATGTGTAGATTAGTTTCACTTGTGAAATGTGGATCATCTGAAATACTATTCAAATCTTGTCCTATAGCAGTTCGCCAATCATTCAAGTTTGCAACATCAGCACCAAAGTAACCAATCACACTTCCTGTTGTCCAGTAATCATTATAATTTATGTTCTGGAATGTTGTGGTATTTGGTGAATGAATCGCATAGTTCTTCGGAGTATTACCAACTCTTGTATTCAGGAAAATATTATTCCTGATATCTATATTTATTGCTGCTGTGGAAATATATAAACAAGCTGAGGGTAAATTGGCTGCTGGATTTGCAACAGTATCAGTGATGCTGACTGAGTTATAATAAATTTTATAATTACTTCCTCCGGCGATTCTGATTCCATATAAATACATCGAAGTATTGCCATAGGTACTTAAATCATAAATCATATTATTATCGATCTGATTATCAAAACAATTAGTTCCGGATGAAAAATAAATTCCCGTAGAATTATATCCCGTCGTACCGGGCTGCTTTATAGAATGAATTTTGTTTTTACTTACGACAGCGTTGTTGACATTTGCAACAAAATAGATAGGCCATTTACTTCCATCAAAAAACATATTATATACTTCATTGTTGATTACCTGAGGTGCATTGACATAACCGATATATATCCCATATTCGGTTATCGATTCACTTACAAGATCAGCACCAATAATATTCCCGGATACTAATAAATTAGTCATTTGATCCGAAGATGTTCCCCTTATCCATACACCGTTTCGAGTATTATAAATCTTGTTTTCAATGATTGAAATATTATCAAAGTCAGCACCGCCAGCGTTTCCTGTACTTAATGAACCAGTTGAACTTCCGCCAAATATTCCAAACACGTTTGCAACACTATTGATTCCAGCTTTTATGTTACAATTCCTTATTGTAATATCTGAACAGCCTTGACCAGCACCCAAACTAATCAACTGAAAAGTGGCTGTATTATTTGTGTCTTTATTATTAATAAATGTCAGATAATTACCAGAACTGTTATAACGTCCATCAATCGTTACGCGGTCTGCACCAGTTAATCGGAAAAGCCCACCTTTGAAAGTTCCGGAAATAGTTCTATTCACTGCTGCATTTGGTCGGATAGTTAGAGTATAATTACCAGCACCCTGTTCAGTCCATTGATTAAGCGGAACTTCGCCGGTTTCTGTAAGATCACTAATGACCTCTACAGTTACATTACCAGCAACAATATTTCCGTTGAACGCATTGAATAAACCTTCTTGCCCGCTCAACGAAGTATAATCGCCACCAGTTCCTACCGTAACTGTTCCTGATAATATTGTAATTATATAATATGAATTAATAGTTCCGGTAATTGGAAAAGCAGACGGAGTCAAATTAACAGATAATGGTGGAGACGAAAAATCTCCTGAATTAATTGCAACATTCACAGGTGAAGCATTATCCTGTGCAACGACAAAATATTGAATTACATCTCCCATCACTACACCAGTTCCGCCAAAGAGTAATGAATAATTAATTGTAAATTCAAAAGGAGATGATGTGTTTGCAGTTTCTACATACTTCCATCCGTTTGTGGAAGGTGTATTATCAACATAAGTATTATTATCTGTAGTTCTTCTGAAATAAATTCTTGGTGCAAACCCCGGAGTTACATTAACACCACTCTGATCATTTATAGCAACGTTTGTTAAGGTTCTGTTTGCTGTTGATGTGGTGGGGTCGAGCAAAGTATATATAATTGATGGAGCAGTAATATCAATTGAAATACCATTGAATTCATCTGCGCCAATATCAGGAGTAGAAATATTTCTCGTATCGCTATCATAATCGATACTAATATTTACTGGAGAAGTCACCGGAGTTCCGCCGCTTTCTGTTTGTGTAGCAACACTTGTCTGAACATGTAAATTATAAGGAGTTGACGAAACATTTACGAAAGGAACATTTTCTGTAATTGAGCTTGATTCTCTTGGTGCAACGCGAATTTTGAAATCATCAATAGTTTGATCAAAGTTCGTTCCGTCAAAAAAGATAACATTTGATGCGCTCGGTATTCCTGAGTAAAAACAATTATTATTAGATACTGTAGAATAATTATTGAGATTAACATTCGCGGCACTTCTTCTGAACGCAACTGTTTTTCCCGTTCCGCTTGCTGTTGAAAGATTAACAACAATATTGTCTCTCATATCAAGTGTTGCAGTTGTTGGGTTAGTGCTATTGGAATGATAGATACCAGAAGAGCCAAAATTCCCGGTGCCTGCAGCATTAAGGAAAATAGTATTATAATACAAACCAATTTTTGAATTTGCAGTTGTACTGGTTATGTTAATACCTCTTACTACATTTACATCAGAACCGTTAGGAGCTTTTATATCCGAAATAAAATTATTGTAGATATAAGTGTTTTCGGGTCCGGAAGGAATTAAAATTCCTGATGCTACTGAACCTGTCGAACTTGTAGTTGTTAAATTGTAAATTTCATTTCCATAAATATAAACGTTGGTACCATCTGTACTGTGAATACCATTGATTGGTCCGGCTGAGGAATTATTATAAATTTTATTATTGTATATATATGTATTCAACGATGCGGTAGTTGGGCTATTATAAATACAATGCATCGGACCTGAGCCAGCAGCTTTTACATTGTTCCTGCATCTGTTACCATATATGTTAACATTATATGCGCTTGCCAAATTGTAAATCATCCAGAAACTATTACTCGAAGAACCCGAATACAAACAATTTTCAACGGTGTTGTTGTAAATGTTTACCCGGTTATCAACACCGGAACTTCCCATTGAATTTACAATAGCGTATATAAGACTCGTACCGCCTTGGGTTACTGTCACACTATTATTATAAATATCCACATTCGAATTAGTTCCGCTTCCGGTACGTATTCCATATAATAACCCGGTATGTGATGCACCACCACCGTTAACAGAATTTTGTGCAATTTTCAGATTGTTCTGATATTCAATATTCATCCCATAAGCAGTTGTTGACCCATTACCATAGGCGAGAATATAGTTACCAGCGATTACACCTATTTCATTTCCTTTTCCAAAGTAGGCAGTAGTGGATGAACTTATAATTCTAATTCCGTTATAGGCATCAATTGTATTATTATCAAACTTACAGTAACTCATTACATCAAGCGTATCGGTAAGAGTAAGACCAGTCGATGATGAAGCAGTATGATTGGCTCCATATATTCCCCAGGTTGCTGTGTTTGATTTATTTAATGTGATAGTTGAATTTTTAATTGAAACAACGTAGCAGCCATCAATTGGTGCAGTTGAGTTCTTCTTCAATAAAGCATATCCCCACTCCATCCTTGTGATATCATCTATGTTAGCCGGATTATCAGAAATATTTATCCCATCAAAAGTTATATAATCTCCACCTGCAATTACAATGATACCATCAAGAGAACCAGTTCCTGTACCTGCAGTAATAACCGGGTTAGCACCAGCACCGCTTTTTTGAAAAATAATTGGATTAGATTGTGTCCCCGTTGCGGTAATCAATCCTGAAGTTGAACTTGTAAATGTTTCTATATGTCCTGCGGCAACATTAAATGTTACTCCACCTGAACCAACACCAAGTGTATCTAAAGCATTTATTGCAGCTTCGATTGTTGCATAGTCACCAGGGATTGTTTTAGTTCCTGAAAGTTGAGCGAAGGAATTTCCCTGAAATAAAATCAATGCTGATATAAAAATGAAAGCATACTGTAAAACTATTTTGTACCCCATAATATTCTCCAATTTCTTTTTTAATTATGATTAAATACTATTTGATTATTATTTATTTAATTAATATCATTTTCTTAAATGAAATAAATTTGTTCGCTCTTAATTCATAAATATAAATACCGCTTGCAATGTCAGTTGCTTTCCACTGGTAGCTGTATCTTCCTGCTTCCAATGTTGTGTTTACTATTTCATCTACCTTCTGTCCCAATGTGTTGTAAATTGTCAGAGTTACTTCCGATGCTTCTGGCAAATCAAACTTTATTGTCGTTGATGGATTAAATGGATTCGGATAGTTTTGTTCTAAACTATATGCTTCCGGTATTTCTCCTTCTTTCTCTATCTTCAGCTTATTGACTGATTCATTATTTATTATTATTTCTTCGCCATCTATTACTCTGTGACTTCCTGCTTCCTCTCCATTCACTATCTCTACCAATCTATATTCTACCCCATTCTTCAGGTTTGTAATTTTTATTCTTACCGGATATTCTCTCGCCTGTATCTTTATTTCTGCTTCTTCATTTTCTGTTAACCTGTAATCGTCTTCCAGTCTTGCATCAAACGCTCCTGCTGGCGGTACTGGAGGCAGACTATAACTTTCACTTCCTATTCCACCTGTCAGTTTTCCGTTAAAGTACAACCTCTGCGTGTTGTTCTCTCTGTCCGTTATTTCTATCTGACTGAATTCTTTTGTGTTTTCTGTTATTTTTTCTAATTCATCATTTTCTTTCATCACTACATTGATGCAGCTTATTGTTATCGTCCCCGGTCCGTTTGCCTTTATCCAGTATCCTTTCGTTATATCTATCGAACTTGCATTTACATAACTCCCTGTGTATCCATACAATGTCCCCGGTACTATTATTCCTCCCGGATCACTCACACTGCTCAACGGCACGTTGCAGTTCGGTCCTCCTATTATATTCCAGCCTGTGTTCAGACTTAATATAACTTCTGTTCTGTCTGTTCCACATACCTGACTTATCTGTGACGATGGAAACTTCAACCAATAACCCATTCCATTCAATATATTCTCTGTTGTATAATATGAACCTGCATATCCGTATAACGTCCCGGATATTGCCGTTGGAAACAATGTCAGATAGTTGTGGTTAATTACATCTATTGGAAGACTCAACAGATTCCATCCGTTGATTATATTATAATTATTACATATCTGGTAGTTGTATTTTATCTGAAGATGACCCAAACCTATCACGTCTGTATAATGATTCGTTGTTCTCATATTTACGTTTACCATATTTCCGTTTATCGGATCTACTAGATGAAAATATCCTGCTGCCGGAAGCTGTGCTGGATTCCAGCTTATGCTTGCTGGTGAACAGTCACTGGCTGGTGTGTATAGTAATGACCAGATTCTTTCTGAGGATGTATTTGTTGCCCGGATATCTGTGAACCAATGTTCGCTGCAACTGAGAAATCTTCCGTCGAAAGCTCCTGCCGGAGGAGGAGGCGGTGCTGATACATCTAATCCAACGTCATAACAATCCGTTGCGCCTGGTGCTGTCCCAAATTCCAATGGAACCTGATTCATACAATTATCAAATACTAATATGTTTACTCCGAAGTCAAGTGCTGATAACGTTGTAGCATTGGTTACTATGCCCGTAGAATAGTTTGATCCATCGTAGGAAAAAGCTTTGTAATAATAAGTTGTTAGCTGGATTAAACCAGTATGATTTACAGGAGAAGTTATACCATTATATATTAATGTTCCTCCAGCGAAAGCCTGACCGATTGCTGGCGGAGGACCTGAAGGAGTAGTAAATGATCCAGTTAAATTCGAAACGATAACTACGTTGTTGCTATTTGAGTTTGGTGTGAATGATACATTTATTTGTGAACCATTAATAGCAGCAGCTGACACGTTTGTTGGGTCAGCAACAGGTTCGCTAAATGTTACTTTACTCATCCAACCTTGATAATTTCCCGTTCTGTTATCTGCCCAAAATGGGTATGCGACATTATTGTAAGCCGCAACACCAATATAATCGCCTGCATAACCACCAGCTAAACCTGGAATAGGTGATGGAGTATGTGCCTGATTACTGACTTTGAAATTCTCAAAGGATACTCCCCCATTTTCTGATCTGGCCATAAATACTTCTGCCTGACTATTAACAACAGCCCGACTATCATAAAATACAAGCATTAATTGTCCGGTTGCCTGATCAACAGTACACCATGGATAATACTGATCTTTACCATTATTAAGAGGATCGTTATTAACACGAATTGGAACCGACCAATTTGCACCACCATTTGTAGATCTGATCAGCACAATATCGGGATCACTCCCAGCAGGTGAAACTCCTCTCTGAGCCCATGTAATATATATATATCCGTTATTAGGTCCGCCGGATCTGTCAACACTCATTGAAGGAAAAGAAGAAACTCTGATATCATTCTTACTCGACAAGTAACCTCTAATTCCAAAGTTAACATTTTGATATGCACGAAGGTGCGTCCACGTAGTACCTCCATTAGTTGACTTTGAAAATCCTATCGCATCTTCTCCATCAGTCCAATTTGCATCATAGATTGCATAAGTAACATATACTTCCCCGTTTGGTCCTGTTTGAACATTAGCACCTTGGGCAAAAGCACTTCCAAGCGGCGTGAGCGTTCCTGAAATATTTATTGAAGAACTCCAATTCACACCAAAATTAGTTGAGTATCGTAAATTAACTTCGCCATCAGAAGCTCCGCCAAAATCTGTCCACACACAATATGATCTATTTAGATAAGGACTACCAGATTTTTTATCGACCATATAGTGATTTTTATCTGCGAGCTGCCCGGGATTTGGTGCAACTGTATGTGTAGTCCAGTTAGCGCCGTTATTTGTTGATACAGCAACACTTTGTCCATAGGCATTGTTGATGTAGTTTTCGTACAATCTGCCATCAGAACCAATTACAGAGACAGGATCACCAGAATTAGAACCGAAGGGCGGATTATCATAACCGGTCCAGTTTGTACCACCATTTGTAGTCCAGTAAACACCTGTACCATAAAGTGTAGTAACAGGCCAATCTGTAGCATTGGAAGAACAAAATACTTTGTTATTATTTGAAGGATGAACATCAACACTCAACTCAGATTGAGTGGTATTTGTACCTGGTTTCGGTCTGAAGTTTGGTCCTACAGTAATGATTGATGTGAAATCATAAATCATATCCACAGGGGGAACTGGTCTCCAGTTACTTTGCTGATTATTTTCTTTTTGGGTAACAGTTTCCATCCTGACAATTGACCAAATTTTTTCATTGTCAGATGTATCCTGCGCTACCGAAGTTTTGCATAACAATAAAATAACAGAAATTATTGTGATGCAGATTCCACTCTTCATATCTCGCCCTCAGCATATAGGTTAATTAATACTCTACAATTAATAAGATAGCAGTAAAGAGCATTATTAGAGAATAACATTGCATTTGTTATAATGAATGCTACACTCCCTTTACAGAAAAAAAAATTATTTTTGCACAGCATTTGTTTGGCTCAGTATTCATACGCTAATACTGAAACTCCTTAAATAATTCCAGGAAGGCGGAAATTTTTCTTACCTGGAATTGAAATACATTAATATTTTCAGATAAAAAAAACTATCACAACTATCGATATCGGATGAATGCTAAATCACCGTATTATCTTTTAAAACAAAAAAGCCCTGCAATTTTGCCGCAGGGCTTTTAATTTTATCAAATTACTTTAAGAGTACCATTTCCTTGACATTTATAAAATCACCGGCTGTCATTCTGTATATATACATTCCTGATGTTACTTTCATACCAGCATTGTTAGTTCCATTCCACTCAACTGAATATTTTCCGGGCTGAACCTGAGATGCAAATAATGATTTTACTTCTTTACCAAGCATATCATAAACTACAATAGATACATCACTTGCTTTCGGAACCTGGAATTGAATAGTAGTTGATGGGTTAAATGGATTCGGATAATTCTGGGATAATCCAAAATCACTTGGAGTCATATCAACTTCAACCATAACTTCAGGTGAATAGTTTGCTGATCCATCAAAATCAATTTGTCTCAATCTGTACGTGTATGTTCCGTTAGAAACATTTTCATCAAGAAATGAATATGATTTTGGTTCTGTTGTTGTTCCAAATCCAGGAACATAACCTATTTTTTGCCAGCTTTGCTGAGCAGTTGATCTTTCAATTTCAAATCCCTGATTATTTAACTCAGTAGCAGTTGACCAGTTTAACATAACACCATCCTGTATAACATTACCGGTAAACGATGTAAGTTCAACTGGAATGTTAACATAAGTTATGGTTAGCTTTGCTTTTGTACCGAAAGAAGTATAACTAGCAGGAATAACTGCTACTCCACTTCCAAAAAAAGGACCGAGATTCAATAACGTCCCTGTGATATTATCTACAATCGTCATTGATTGATCAGGTGGAAGATTATAAGTTATATTAATAGCTGAAACACCAGGTGTGGTTACCTGCCACCAAAGCATATGTTCCAGAGAACCGGAGTACGGAAATACAGTTGCATTTCTGAAATCATACCAGACTGATAAAGCAGGGCATCCGTAAGGTGATAAATCAAATCTGATATCAAAAACTCCCGGCGGAGGAAATGGTGGAAGATCACTTTCACCTAATGATGGATCGATACAGTTAGTTGCAGTAGGGTCCAAACCAATACGAAGCTCATATACGTTTGTTCCATCAGTACATGAGAATGGAATGGTAACGGTAGCTTGACCGAAATTTAAAGTTGAATAAAATATTACTAAAAACAAAATTGAAAAGAGTTTGTGCATTACATGCCTCTCCGTTTGGTGAATAATTATTAGTTAATTAAAGTTACTATCTAATATTAGCCTCTTTTAATCTCATAATCAAGATAACTTATTAATGAATCTTTTAATTTATGAGATTAAAACAAACTATACTTTTTCTATTTACAAACTTTTTGAAAAAACATTTCCTAAACACTATTAAAAAATTCATCGGCAAATTAACAAATTTTTTAAATAATTTCCTTCTGATTTAATTTTTCTGATGATTGAATAAATGAGCCCCGTAATTAAACGAGGCTCTCCATTAAATCAAATTATTTTACATAAGTCATCTTTTTGGACTGAACAAATTCACCGGCAACCATTCTGTAAATGTAACTGCCTGAACTCATCTGCTGTCCTGTATTGCTCAAACCATCCCAATTAACTGTATAATTTCCTCTTAATACCTGACCTGTGAATAAGGTCCTAACTTCCTGACCTAGCATATCATATATCTTAATTGTAACATCACTGGTTTGTGGTACCTGGAATTTAACTGTTGTGTTCGGGTTAAACGGATTCGGATAGTTCTGATAGAGTATATAATCCAGTGGTAATGGTGGAGCCTGGTGGATTATATTTACTTCGATGTTCATTACTCTCTGAACGTTCATATCTACCAATATCAGTTTATCGAGTGTAAGATCGTTGTAGTTAGAAATAGTGAAAGGCATATCAGCCATAAAGTGTAATCCTGGCTCGATATATCTTTGTCCTAACCTGTCATACATTAACGTTCTTAGTATATCTTCAACCTGCAGGTAATATCCTTGACCCAAATCTGTATTGATAGCAAGATTTCCTACATTGTCAACTACACTTCCGAATTCCATCTGAGCGCCTCGGATTCCAACCTGTGAATCCAGGTAGACAGTAATTCCATCAGGAGTTATATAGACATTAAGTGTAGCTTCTGCTTGACCCTCCACCTTTGGAAGTATTGCGTATGAGCAAGGACCAACTGGAGTTCCATCCGGGAAAAATCCGGTAAGGATGATGTTCTGGATTAATGACAGATCCTGAACGTTTACAAAACCATCCGGATCGGGAAGTGCATTACCTGGAACCCAAGGAGCTATGTCTGCTCTTGCAAACTCTGCAGCATTCAATGAGTCACGACCAACGATATGGTCAACAACCATAATCAGATCGAGAATGTCAAGGCATCCATCACCGTTTACATCACCAAGTGATGATACTCTGTTCTTTGCTAATACAACCAGTTCATTTTCTGAAGGTGTTATATCAACCGGAAATCCTTCAAAAGTACTAGCTTCTGCATTCTGAATTAAGAAAGATGATTTTACACTATCCTGTAATGCAGGTAAATCTGCTACACGATATTTTACATGTAACAAATCTGTGTAACTTCCAGGAAGCAATCCATTATTCTGATTCAGATTATACAATAGTACATAAACCACATCTTCAGATGCACCATTACCCTGAATTGGTCCACGGAATACGTTATAGTCCAGGATCCAATCTGCTGATGCAACATCTGGACCTTTTTCGATTGCCTGGAATGTTAGGATTGTGTTATCATCAATTGCCTGGTTGGTGTACAATCTAAATTGCAATGATTGTATTTTTGAAGTTGTTGCCATGAGCTGCATTTTATCCATATAGAAATTATCTTCCAGCCTTAGCACAGTATCCTGCTCAAAGACTAATCCAAAAACCGGTGGAGGAACAATTGAGTTACCGGTTAAAGCAACACTATGTGGTGAACCAGCAGCATTATCAGTAAATACCAATGTGCCAGTATATGTTCCAATTACCATTGGTGCTGAAAATGTAACAGTAAATACTTGGTTACCACCTGGTACTATTGTAGCAGTTGTTGGAGTAACTGAATATTCTGTTGCAGCAATTGCAGCACTTGATATATTAAGGTTAGCAGTACCTGTGTTGCTAACAGTAACATTCAAATTTCTGGTTGTACCCTGATTAACATTACCAAAATTCAATGATGCAGGTGTAACGTTGAATATTGGTTCTAAAATTGGTCCTGTGGCATACACTATATTCATATAAGCTTTTGTACCGAATGCAGTATAAGAACCTGGAATAACTGCAACACCACTTCCTGTGAAAGGACCTAAGTTTAGTAATGTACCGGTTATATTATCAACAATTGTCATTGTTGCATTGGGGTGCAAATTATAAGTCAAATTAATTGGCACTCCTGCTGCACTTACCTGCCACCATAATGTATGTTGTATTGTTCCATTGAATGTATTCGGGTCAGCAGCAAAACGATAATCTCTAAGTGATGACAACGTTGGACATGTTGGTGAGAGATCAAATCTTATATCAAATACACCTGGAGGTGGAAATGGTGGAAGATCACTTTCACCAAGTGCAGGATCGATACAATCTGTTGCAGACGGATCCAATCCATTCCAAAGTGAAATTGTTGTAGTTCCGTCAGTACCAGAAAATGAGTTTTCAAGGTCAACTAATCCTGGAGGTGTTCCATCACCTGACAATGCATAAACGGAAGGTGAACCAGTTGCATTGTGTGTGAATGTTAAGTTAGCAGTATATGCACCAACTGCTGCTGGTGTAAATGTTACATCAAATACCTGATTTGCACCCGGTGCAACGTTAATCGGGAATGCATTCGGTGTGAATGTAAACTGCCCATCTGAAGAAACAATATTAGAAATTACAAGTGGAGCAGTTCCAGTGTTTGTAACAGTTGCCTGTAACATAGAACTTGAACCAACTTCTACGTTACCAAAGCTTAAGCTTGGTGGTGCAATTCCGAATCCCGGCTCTGCCACGCCACCTATATTGGTATAAGTCATATTCAAATACGCCTTAGTACCGAAAGCAGTATATGAAGCCGGTATTACAGCAACTCCACTGCCAGTAAATGGTCCAAGATTTAGTAAGGTACCTGTAATGTTATCAACTATTGTAAATGACGCACCAGTTGGTAAATTATAAGTCAAATTAATAGCTGATGCACCTGGTGTAGTTACCTGCCACCACAACGTATGTTGTTTGGTTCCTGTAAACGGAAATCCAACAACTGGACGGTAATCCCTTAACGATGATAAGGTTGGACAAGCTGGTGACAGATCAAATCTAATGTCAAATACACCAGGAGGAGGGAATGGTGGGAGATCACTTTCACCAAGAGCAGGATCGAGACAATCAGTTGCAGCAAGGTCCAAACCTGCCCAAATTGAGATCGTCGTTGATCCATCTGTTCCTGTGAACGGGATGTCCACCGCTGCCTGCCCGAAAGCCATAGTGACATACAGCAGCACGAACGAAAAGATTGAAAGAAGTTTACGCATAACGCACCCTTTTAATTTATGAGAGATATGTGAATTAAAGATCATTTGCCCTACAAACTAATTTACTATAAACTCCCGTCCCAAACAATCGGGACGGGTTGAAAGTTTTTTATTTGTTACTTCAGGAGTAACATCTTTTTAACTGATACAAAATTATCCGTTCTCAGTTCATAGATATACATTCCTGTTGCCACTCCACTTGCATTCCAGTTGTACTGATATTTTCCGGCTTGCAGTGATGTGTTTACAAGTTCTGCTACCTTTTCTCCCAATGCATTGTAGATACTGAGTTTTACATTTGCCATCTCAGGCAACGAGAACTCGATCATCGTGCTTGGGTTGAATGGATTTGGATAGTTCTGTTCAAGTGAATATACTGTTGGTAACAGTTCTCCCGATACCATCAGCTTCTCTATCGTTGATTCACTGATTTCTATTGATTCTCCATCCTTCAGATTTTCATTCAGCTTCTTGCCACTCTCATCCATCAACCTGATATCCATTCCCTCTACTCTTACTGTCAATGGATATACTACTCCGCTCATCTCAATCGTCTTCACTGAGCTGCTCAGGTCTTCGGCTATTCTTCCACTCGAGTATCTGAAGTCATACATTCCTGCTGGTGGTGCTGGTGGTAATTCATACTGACTTAAGTCAACCTGTCCATTTACTGCATACAGTGTGTAGCTCACTCCTGCTGCATCTGTTATCACTATTCTTCCCCAGTTCTCAGGGAAGTATTCTACTGGTTTGCTTTCCTTTGACATTGTCTCTGGTATGATTATCTGTCCTGCACCTGTCAACTTTATCCAGTAACCAAATCCTGGATCAAGTGTCGTTGCTACAGAATATCCACCTGAATATTTGTAGATCGGACCACTCTGTAGTCCTGGTGGATTTGTTGATACGTTCGCTGCTGTTACAATCAATTCATAGCCACCGATCATATTCCAGCCGATAGCTCCTGTTAATGGATCGTGTGCAACTACTTGCAATCCGCCTGCTGGCCATTCATCTCCTGTGTTATAAGTCTGAGCTCCATTATTTTTCATCCAGTATCCTATTCCAGGTGTTGCTGTGGTTACTGTTTGATAACCGAATGCATATTTATAAACATCTCCAACTCTGCCTGGCCACCAATTTGCTACTCCCATTCCATCAGGATTTGTTCCCGGTACTGATACCATATTCCAGCCATCACCAACATTAACTGAGAGTTGGAAGGTAGCTGAACCAAGTGATTCTGAATATATCTGTACTATACTGGTTGTTGCACCTGTATATCCGGAAGCAACAATAAGTTTCCAATCGTTGCCATTATTAACTGTACCCAAAGATGAACCAAGAACCGCAGTCGGGACTGTTCTCTTAGGAATCCAGGTATCGGTAGTCGGATCATAAGTATAAGTTGGATTTGGATTAGCCGGAACCCAAGCTGCTGTCGGGCTTCCTCCGGCTACTATTATTTCGCTGTCACCCCAAGGTGCAGCATCGAATCTGTACATTGCACCAATTGGATATGCGGAAGCTTCCGGAGCGTAAGTTTTATGGTCTTTGGTATTAGCAATAAATTCACTAAGACTTCCACCATACTCTGAATACAATTGTCTGTTTACGCCCGGATATGGAGTTGTCATTGCTGTCCACACAATTACTAATGGATCAATACCATCGATAGTTCCAACATAAACACTGTTTGAAATACCGACAGCATCAGCACCGGCAACATAAACAAGTTTATTACCTGTTACAGAAAATCCACCACCGAATTTAACACCCGGCATAGATGTAGCTGCTGCCCAGGTATTTCCTGTAACATCATAAACATAAACTGAAGATAAAAGTACTGAACCGGTTGTTACACCACCAGCAACATATATCTTATTGTTATAACCTACAGCTTTACACCAACCCATCGCAACTGGAAGCGCTGCGACTGTTGACCATGTATTTAAAGCGATATCATATTTATAAACTGTTGTCTGATAATTAGTTCCATCTGAACCACCAATAGCATATATGAAATCACCAACTGCTGCTGAAGCTAATACTACTCTGCCTGCAGGTAGCGATGCTATCTGAGTCCAGGTATTAGTAGCAACTTCATATTTGTAGCATTCAGTTTTAAGAGTTGAAGTTGTGTTTCCACCGAGACTGTAAAGGAAACCATTATGAGCAACACCTGTTCCTACATAAGTTGTTACCGGATAATTAGCTCCTGAAGACCAAACACCGCTCGTATCAATGATTGAAACAACTTTTGCACGACAGTCGTTACCAGTATTTAAGTCACCGGCTAACTGTGTGCAAACATTCACATTATATACTCCATAAGCGGGTGTCCAGTTATCAAATGTGACCTGCGCTGTAGCAAAAGGTGCAAGAGCTGTGACTGTTTTCGTTGATGTATAACCGCCATCAGCTGTCATCTGAACATCAAAGGATTGAGTATTCGTCCCATAGTTCTTCACGGTAGCTTTTGGTGAAATAATTCCCGGACTGTTTATAGTAGCAATATCAATTGAAAATGTTCCAACGTCATTAGCTAATGGTATTGTCACAGCAACATCATCAATATACCAGTAATCAAACTGGAAGTGATTTCCATCTGATACCCAGGCAATATATGTTGTTGTTCCAACATTATTGTTTATTGCTATACCCACCGTTCCAGATTGATTTCCACCACCGCTAACAACACTAAATGATTCATCTGTCCAGGTTGTAGCATCAGTGCTTGATTGAACCTTCATAGTAATGCCCGTTCCATAATCATCAAAAAAATGTTTGAATTCTAATGCAAGACTTGTTAATCCGGATGTATTGATCGGACCAACAATTAATCTTGAAATACCAGTTCCACTAGCGTACATTTCTCTCATTTCGTATGGTGATCCACCAGCATTTGAAGTATTATTTACAGTCCATCTTGGGCTGATTGTAGAAGTTTGCGACCAGCTTGGCGGCATTGTAGATAAATCAAATGATTGGCTATAAGGAACACTTAATGGTGTAGCCTGTGTAGTTGCATTTGCTGTAACACCAGTTGAGTAAGCCGAACCATTATAAGAAAATAATTTATAATAGTATGTTGTCACCTGAGTCAAACCAGTGTGATTATAAGGTGAGGTTAATCCATTATATAATAATGTACCACCGGCAAAAGGATCGCCAACTACAGGTGGGGCACCTGTTGGTGCTGTAAATATACCGGTTAAATTATAGACGATAACAACATTGTTCGAACTTGGATTTGGTGTAAATGCAACATTTATCTGAACGTCACTCACAGCAGTTGCTGTAACATCAGTCGGATCTAATACTGATGGCAATGGAGCTCCTTCTTCATAAGCACCCATCGTCGGGGTTGTTGCATTTCTGGTTGCACCGAGTATATCAGTTGTTATTCCGGCAACCGGAGTTCCTGCATCTATAACCGGTGAATTTAAATATGGACGAAGATCAGATTCTGATACCAACAATGGATCTAAATTCATAGAATTTGCATCCTGACCTGTAGCAGTTTGCCACTCTAATAAGCTGTCAACATCCGCAGTTCCCCATCTGCCGAGTAAACCACCTGTACCATTAGAGTAATAATCATTATAATTCATATTCCAGGTAGTTGAAGTAGAATTGGTGAATTGAGCTCCGTAATGGAAACCAGTTCCAGTACCATTCGATCTTTCGTTGTGGAATATATTATCTACCATGACCCAGATATTTGCTGCGTCGCGTTTGTTAACTGCACCGGTTGTTCCACCTGTTACACCGCTGCCCGAAATCAAAACAGTATTATAATACATTTCAACCGAGTTAGCACTATAACCAAAATAATCTATTCCTCGAATTGTTCCGGCTGTATTACCGCCGCCTAATGAGATAACATTGTTAACAAGTTTGAGTGTCTGATCAACACCACTTGAACCAATTTCATATAAACCATAGATAGTCGGTGAAGCAGATACACTCGATAGATTGAATATCTGATTTCCAATAAGATCTGTATTGGGTGTCCTGCCAATATAGAATCCATATACCGTAGCAGCAGAAGATGGGGTTGCCTGATAAAAAATATTACCAATCGCATCATTATTGTCAACGCCAACACCACCTTGAAGAGTTATACCACGATCATTAAAGTTATTGAATTCACAATTGGAAATTGTATTATTCGTTCCAGTAAATGTTGAAAACAAATAAACACCGATACTATATCTTGTTCCACCGGCTTTTTGTCTGATTAAGCAATTGTCAATAAGGTTATTGCTGCTTCCAGTTCCAGCAGCAAGTATTATTACCCCAGATCCTGTACTTGTTTGTTCACTTTCAATAATGCAGTTCTTAACAATATTATTATCACCACTGCTATAGAAATGTACTGCAGGAAATGCACCGACAGTCTGAATGGTGAGATTTTGGGTTGTCCCGCCAACAGTATTCGAACCATCAATGATATAATATTCACCAGCTTCCATCCAGATAGATGCTGTTGTTTGCCCCGTAACACCAGGAATTCTTGCGTTAACTCCTGATGCAGGTTTAATAGTTGCAGTATTGGTTGAACTAGCTCCAGCAAACAAGGTCAGATCTATTGGATAAGTTTCTGAAGCATAGAGTGTATCAATTAATGAAAATGTAACTGGTCCCGAAGCTCCTCTTAATTGAAGGTCAGTAACCGCTGCAGTAATTGTTGGATATGCTGCAAGATTAGGATTTTCAGCAAAGAAATTCATATCAAATGGTTTTCCATTCTCCATTATCTCAACGTAAGTTTCTGTTACAGTTTCATAACGTGGTGAAAAGTTAGGAGCAGATGGATTTTCTTTGTCATTTATATTTGCATTTAAATCTTCATATGCATCAATTCCATTCATATCTCTGGTTACAGTTCTTGTTCTGGTTTCAAATGTAAGTTTTTTACCAGTCAACTTTTCAAATGCACTTACTCCAACTGTATAAGTACCACTAAGAGGTACATCAACAATCAAATAACCATTTGGAACTGTTGGAGGTGTTGTTCCCGGAGGATTTGAACCTGATCCGCCTGCTGGATTTGTACCTGCGTTACCGGGTACATCTTGAGCTGCAACATAATAAACAATCGTATCACCTATTGCTACTCCGCCAATTGCAGAATAATTAATTGTGAATGTATAATCATCACCAACAACAGATGGAGTGTTATTAAATACGTAAGAAACATCATTAATTTTCTTGAGATATAATCGCGGTGAATTTGAACCGCTTGCAACTCCACTAACATCTGTTATTGTTGCCGTCAAAGAAACAGAAGTTAGTAAATAACTTTGATTAGATATCTCGCTATAAGAAATTAATGGTGGAGTCAAATCAGCACCAATACCACTAAATTCATCTGCGCCCATGTCAGGAGTTGTAACATTTCTTGTATCACCATCAAAGTCATCAGTGATTCCGGTAACAGGTGTTCCACCCGATTCAAGTTGAGTTGCGATTGAAGTGCTGACATGCAAATTATATGGTGCAGTAGTAACATTCAGGAAAGGAGGATTCTCTGATACTGAACCGGCATCCATTGGAGAAACCAATGTTTTGTAATCTCCCAGTGTTTGAATAGCATTTGTTCCATCATAGAAAATAAGATTTGACGCAGATGGAGTTCCTGCATAAAAATCATTATTATTTGACGTAGCTGCATAAGAAGTTAAAGTTGTTGTACTTCTTCTGTATGCTATAGTAAAGCCAGTCCCGTTTGGTGTTGATGCATTTACTACAACGTTATTTCTTAAATCAACAGTTGGAGTTGTACTTGCATAAATACCACTAGTTGTGAAATTTGCACCAACGCTTGTTGCATTTAGAAAGATTGAATTGTAATACAAACCGATAGAAGTTCCACCGGAGACATACATTCCAACTAATCCTGTCAACGAAGCTGAGTTAGGTGCTTTTAAATCAGAAACAAAATTATTATAAACACTGTTGTTTGTTCCCGATGTAATATAAAAACCATACAAAGTTTGAGTAGCATTTGTTCCGGTTAAGTTGTAAACCTGGTTTTTATAACAATTTGTTGTGCCAGTACCCGCATCGTAAATACCGTACATTGTGGTTCCGGAAGTAGTGTTATTGTGAACATTATTTCCATAAACTGTTGGGTTTGTTCCAGTGAAATACAATCCATAAAAAGTACCGCCTGTAGTAATTCCATAAACATTGTTACTAAAGATTGTATTAGAAGTTGTGGATAATAGGTACAAGCCATAGCATGAACCAGTCCCACCAGTTAAGTTCGATATTGTATTACCAGAAGCAACTCTGTTTTGACCAATAGCAGTGTTGCTGTAAATCCCATAAAGTGAGGAACTACCAGCAACTGTGATGTTTGAGAAATTATTATTCGTCAAAGTCTCAGTACCAGAAGCTGGAGAACCAAGATTATAGTAACAATAAAAACTACCACTCGCTCCCGTTCGATTTAGCGTACCGCTTGTTGAATTTCCAGAAGCTGTAACATCAGGAGTAGAACTTGAAGCATAAATTAAATAAACAGTACCGGTGGAGGAAAGCGTTCCGGTAGCAAAAGTATTATTATTAAAATTTGCAGTCGTTACAGTATTAGCATTGTAAATACCATTTGTATTAGATGAAGCAGAAGTATTCGAAAGAGTAATTGAGTTATTACTTCCAACTACTATTCCACTGACCGTTGAATAAAAAATGCCGTAAAGTGTTGAAGTATGATTTGCACTTGTAATTGTATTGTAGGCAACAGATGGATTCTCAACATAAATAAAGTAAACGCCGTACGTTGAGGTCGCGCTACCTCCACCATAGTTTGTAATTATATTTCCAGCGCCGGATTGCCCTACCGTGATACTACTATCGTAGTATGCAGTTGCACCTCTTACATAAACACCAGCATGAACGTTTTGAACAGTATTGCCGTTGATTGTAACATTTGCATTCATACCACTTGCTGCGGATACAACAACTCCAGTTGCAGATGAAACACTTGTAGGTCCGTTACTAATGTTTATACCAGTAACATAAGCACTTGTACCTTTTGTCATAGTAATAACGCAGTTCGAGATTGTAACAAACTGACATCCATCCGTACCGCTTGGCTTAAAAGTAAAATAGCCATATTCAATTCCTTGATCTGAGGCAGTCACATCAATTGCATTGAAAGTAATATAGTCAGTTCCATTCATACGAAATATTGCATCACCATCAGCGCCCAATGCAGTAGTAGCCAGTGTACCTGCATCTGTTCTTGTTACTAATGGATTAGCACCTGCACCGCTTTTCTGGAAAACAATTGTGTTACCAGCAGTTCCGGTTGCAGTAATTGTGATAGGTGCAGTTATACTTTCTGTAAAACCTGCAGCTACATTAAATGTTACACCGCCAGATCCTACACCTAATAAATTTAAATCAGTAACCGCGGCTGAGATTGTAGCATAGTCTCCGGGAATTGTTTTTACTCCAGTAAGCTGAGCAAACGAATTCTGTGTAAACGCAAAAACAACAAGGAGGAAGACGACGGTCACAAATCTGAAAATATTTTTAAACATAGACCCTCCAAATGAAATTTGAAATTAATTAATTAAAAAGAAAAGAAACCTGCTTTACAGTTAAAAACACCGAACACACGCCTGTAAAGCAATTACAAAGGAAAGATTAGTGGAAAATTATTCTCCATATAGCCCTCCTGAAAAATGATAAAATACTGTATTATTAGTTAAACCTATATAAATGTAACCGGTGAGTTTAAAATTCTCTAATAAGAGAAATTCTCTGGTGAAAATACCCAATGTAAAAAATTTTAATTTTTTGTTGTGCATATCCAGGAGCTCTGTTTTAAAGCTAAGTGAATAACTAATTCTTGTTTCAGCATCTCTATTCCACAAAGAGAGAACAATGTTATAAGAATATTTAATTAATTTTTAACGTTATTATAACGACCGCACAGCCCGAAAGTAGGTATTGCCCTAAATTTTGCTTCAAAAGTTACTGCAACCTTAATAAAAAATTTTTAAATAGTCAAAATTTTAGACACGATTTTTTTATGACTTTTTAAAAAATATTTTTTCGGGTAAAAACATAAAGAGTGCCATAATATTTTATACTTTACAGTGAACTTTAAATTTATATCGCTAAGTGATTGTTTTTATAAGGAAGAAGTCTCTGCGACAGATTTGACTTTTTATAAATTGATGTTCAGGAGTTTAAAGTCAGCTAAAAAGTACTGAAGGTAAAAATATTTTTTTTGATGAGATGGTGTAACATCTGGTTAAAAAAAAATTCACAGATTTGACAAAATAATATTGAAGTGCTGAAGTGGAGTAATCAGAATATTTAAATAAATTTAATAAAAAAAACCTGGAATTTTTATTTCCCAGGTTTTGCTGTGGGCCCAGATGGACTTTTCCAAAGTTCCTATGATTTACCTGCTGAGGAATCCCTTCGGGAGAACCAACGACTTTTTTATTCCAAAGTATTTTCAAAAATTTTTTACAAAAAAAACTGGAATTTTTATTTTCCAGGTTTCACTGTGGGCCCAGATGGACTTTTCCAAAGTTCTTATGATTTGCCTGCTGAGGAATCCCTTCGGGAGAACCAACGACTTTTTTATTCCAAAGTATTTTCAAAAATTATTTACAAAAAAACCTGGAATTTTTATTTCCCAGGTTTTGCTGTGGGCCCAGATGGACTTTTCCAAAGTTCTTATGATTTGCCTGCTGAGGAATCCCTTCGGGAGAACCAACGACTTTTTTATTCCAAAGTATTTTCGAAAATTTTTTACAAAAAAAACCTGGAATTTTTATT